>FPIB01000005.1_pt1 | contig 48706 bp, 53 predicted proteins | sample 1057271 | NCBI WGS metagenome assembly FPIB01 (sample SAMEA4473313, study PRJEB15554) | hydrothermal vent metagenome | biome: marine basaltic hydrothermal vent biome; feature: marine hydrothermal vent; material: water | place: Pacific Ocean | collected 2011-06-14/2011-07-23 | depth 1199 m
TTATACCAACCTGCTTCAGTACCTTCTCGTACTTCAGGTGGTTACCATGTTGGTGTACTCTCCTTTTTCATATATTTCTACTTTTAGGAAATTAAGCCAAATTATAGTACATTATCTTAAAAATATGGAAGGAGAGAACGGTGCAAAAGAATGAATAATACCTATGCAAAGGTATTTAAGCTGCTGATACTTTTTTGGATAATTGTTATTGGATTTTATGTGCTAAACCTTCTGCTTAAAAATTTTGATACTGTGCAGATAGTACTTCACTATATTGAAGCATGGATGAAGCGGCATATTTTACCTCTTTTTTCCTAATATAAGCAGTGCATCCCGATAGATCGGCTCATCGATGAAAATATCGTATTGTTCATCCATAAATCCGTTAATTCCTTGTGCCGCTTTGGCTTCAAATGCTGCTTTGATATGTTTTGCCCGTATCCGTTCTTCCTCATCTATGCCAAAGACTTCATTGGCAATGGTTACCTGTTTGGGACCCATACATGCTTTGCTCTCAAAGCCCATCATCTTTTCTCTTTCACACCATCTCCTAAAGGTTGCGGTGTCGTTATATTCCTGAAACATAAAGCCTATGGGATGGATGCCCGCTGTTTTGGCATCGACAAGAAATTTGGAGAGAATATAATCGATGGTGGGATTTTCTATCTGCACCAGTGACTGAGGCAGTCTTAAAGAGGTAAGCAGATCCAGAATACCGAGATTGGCAGTGGTTAGCCTCGGGTCGATGCGCAGTGTTGTAAGCTTCTCGAACGCCTCTTTGGTCTCAAGAGAGATATGCAGCTCTTTTGTCTCATCAAGCAGGGTGAGTGCACGGGCGATGTCATGTTGGTCTTTGACCTTGGCGACACGTACAGCATCGAAAGCAAAGTCGTTCAAAAAGCGTATCTCATCTTCCCCGCCTTCCCCTATGGGGTTGGTACGTACGACTATGAAGCTGTGGCTTTGTTCCATGTGGGAGAGAAAGAGGGCAATGTTCTCAAGTGCTTCGTGCTTACGCTCAGGCGCGATGGCATCTTCGAGGTTGAGGGTGATCATATCGGCATCGCTCTCATCCATGCGGTTGAGATGTTTGAGGTTGAGCGGATTGAGCATCATATTGGAGCGTCTGCGGTTGTGGGTGTAGGGTTTTTTTTGTTTGGTACCGTAGGTCTTTGGCAGGGTATCAAGGTTTTCAAATATCATAGGAAATAATAACAAAACTTATATCAAAAGGGTATAATGTTTTCTTAGAAAATATACCAGATAACAGAGGATATTATGCGATTATTTCTTTTTCTTTTGGCTGCGACACTGATAGCTGGAGCCAATATGCAGCTCTACCCCAAACGCAGCTGCGGGCTTTACAACAACCTAAAACACAGCTACAATCGGGACAACTTGCAGCTTGATATGCACCGAACCTATGAGATGCTCAAGCATCACAAAGGGCAGTATCTTCTCAAGGTTCCGGGTGCGACACCACCGCAGCGATGGGTCGATGATGAGTGTCTGAGCCTCAGACCGCTGCTGGGTACACCGCTGTATGGCAAAAAAAACAGTGAAACAAAAGGAGCTAAAGCAGCACAGACTCAAAGCAAGTCGCAATCCAAAAAGGCAGTCTCAAAATCGAACCTGCTGGCACTGAGTTGGCAGAACGCTTTTTGCCAAACGCACCGATACAAAAAGGAGTGCAAACGCTCACAGCATCGTCTTGGCGGTAAAAGCAACTTTACCCTGCATGGGCTTTGGCCGCAGCCTAAAAAGAGGGTTTATTGCGGCGTAGATCGCCGTTTTGTGGTGGCAGACCGTCACAAACAGTGGCACCGTCTGCCTGAGCCTAAGCTAAGTTCTAAGACCAAAGCGGCATTGCAAGAGGTGATGCCCGGTGTTCTAGGAAATCTGCACCGTCATGAGTGGATCAAACACGGTACCTGTTACGGCAGGGATGCGCAGACCTATTTTACAGATGCCATTGCGCTTACACAGGCGGTACGCAAAAGTATCGTTGCGAAGTTTTTCCAAAAGAACATGGGCAGACGTGTAGGCATTGAACGGGTACGGAGTCTTTTTGACCAGGCATTTGGCAAAGGCAGCGGCAAACGGGTAGAGATGCGCTGTAAAGGGGGGCTGATTACCGAGATTTGGCTCCATCTTGGCGGTAACGACAGCAATCTTTCCAAAGCGCTGCTGTTTGGCAAGCCTGTACAGAGCCGATGCCGTTACGGCATTGTGGACAGGGCGGGCTATGGCCGATAAGCAGGATGTTCTTGAAGCACTCAAACACACCAATGTTTTTCTTACCGGCGGTGCGGGAACGGGAAAGAGCTATATCACCAATGAGGTCATTGCCGATTACAAAAAGCGCGGCAAGCAGGTCGTAGCGCTTGGCTCGACAGGGGTGAGTGCCGTTAACATCGGCGGTTTTACCGTACACAGCTTTTTTGTCTTTGGTATCGCATCTAACTTCGAGGAGCTTTCGTCACACGACAAATATGCCAAAAAACGTTTGAGTGATCTAAAAAAGATACTCAAAGCTACCGACCTGATCATTATTGACGAAATCTCGATGGTCAGTGCCGATCTGCTCGATATGATCGCCTATCGGCTCAACGCCTACGGCTATTTGGGAAAGGTACTTTTTGTCGGTGATTTTTTTCAGCTGCCTCCGGTACAAAAACAGGGTAGAAGCGGTGATATTTTCGGTCAGAAGCTCTACGCGTTCGAATCGATGGCATGGGAGCGGTTTGCGTTGGAAGTTATTGAACTAACTCAGATGAAGCGGACACAGGATGCCGAATTTACACATATTCTCTCAAAGGTGCGCAGGGGGGAGTGTGATGATGAGGTACTTGCCTACATGCACCGTCTGTGGAACAATGAGAAGCTCAAAGAGGATCCAACCTATCTTTTCGGACGCAATGTGGAGGTAGAACAGACCAACCGTGCACGTCTCAATGCACTTGAGAGTGAAGAGACGATTTTGTTTGCGAACGTGGAGACATTTGGCAATGTGCACGAGAAGAAGCTGGATGGGTGGAAAAAACTGCTTCCGGTACAGGAGCAACTGACACTTAAAGTAGGGGTACCGGTACTTTTTACCGTCAACAAATGGGGCAGGTTTGTTAATGGAGAGCGTGGTGTGCTGCATGCGATTGAAGAGGATCATCTCATCGTTGAAAAAGAGGATGAATTTGTGCGTGTCGAACGGCACGACTTTGACCTGCTCGATATGGTGGTCAAAGAGAACGGTGAGGTAGAACAGGTGAGTGTTGCAACGCTCTCACAGTTTCCGCTGAAACTTGCCTATGCGGTGACTATCCACAAAAGTCAGGGGATGAGCATCGACAATCTCGTCTGCAATGTGGATAACATCTTCGCCCCAAGCCAGTTTTATGTCGCCATCTCACGTGCCATTGACCCAAAACGGCTCAAGATCGATTTTGCCAGAGGTGATTTGACGCGCTATTTGCAGCGGGTGATCCATGTAGATGAACGGGTGATAGCGTACTATCAAAATATCGTTACAGTAAAACAAGCACCGCCGTTTTTGTTTTCATGATAGAGTTTGCCTTCGCAATTTCTTTCAATAATCATCTTACTCATATAAAGCCCAAGACCTGTACCGTCTTTTTGCATTTTTGTTGAAAAATAGGGGTCGTATATTTTGTCGATAATACTCTTATCGATCCCTCCTGCATTGTCACATACCTGAATGGTTCTACCGTTAATGCGTATCATAATACGGGGATCTTTAACATTGTTGTCAATGAGTGCATCTTCTGCATTTTTTAGAAGGTTTAATACCACCTGCATCAGTTCATTCTCAAAACTCTCAAAGCTTACTATCTCTTCTATCTCTACCTGAAGGTTGATATTTCTGTTTGTCAAAGAACTTTCGATAATATTGATGACACGTTGGGTGATCTTTTGAAAATCTGTAAGCATTTTTGTTTTGTCTGGTTTAAAAAAGTTTCTAAAGTCTTCAATAGTAGCAGTCAGGTGTTGTGTGAACTCTATGATCTTTTTTGCAAGAGAAGCGATCTGTTCCCTGTCACATTCAGGCTGCTGTGATTTGAAGTAGATGGTGCTGCTGGTAGAGCTAATCGCAGCAAGCGGTTGCCTCCACTGGTGGGCGATCATGCTCAACATCTCACCCATCTGTGCAAGTCTGCTCTGCTGTGCCATCATTGCTTCAGTCTCTATACGCTTACGTCTCTCCTTGTCAAATTTTTGTGAGAGCAACTCTTGTTTGGTGATATCGATCCTTGTTGAGATATAGCTTGTAATATTGCCTGATGCGTCATAGAAGGGTTCAACATTGGCATAGACCCAGTAAAAGCCTCCGTCTTTGGTACGGTTTTTAACTTTTCCACTCCAGCTTTTGCCTTTTTTCAGGTTTGACCACAGCTCTTTAAAGACTTCTCTCGGAGTTTCTGGATGGCGTACAATATTATGCGGTTTTCCTATTAGCTCTTCTCGCGTATATCCGGAGATATCGCAAAATGCCTGGCTGACATCGATGATATTTCCTTTAAGGTCTGTCATTGAACTAATAATATACTTTTGGCTGATAAGATGTTTACGCTTCTCCTCTTTAACCATAGCAGTAAAGATATAAACTGCTCCGGCAACAACTAGCAGCGTCAGAAAACTTAAAAAAAGTACCAAATTAAATCTTTTCTGTGACTGATTGTAAAGCTTAACAATAGATGCTTTTAAGTCTGTTTGTATCTGGTTTCCCATCTCATCAAGACGGTTGATTATCTTACTCATAATCTCAAACCATGCTTTTTGATCTGCATAGTGTGTGTGGTTATGTTGAAATATCTCCGCTTCAATAGTCTCTATTTGCAATATTTCAGAAGAGTGTAAAAGCTTTTTATAGCTATAAACAGTTTTTGTGTCGGCATATTGCAAAAAGAGCTCTTCATGCTCTTTGGCTACAGCAATATTTTGGGCAAAATGTTTTAAGACAAGAGAGTCGGGATTTGACTGACCGATAATGAGCAAACCGTTTGCACGCTCTTTTCCACGGTACTCTGTCATATAGAGCAGATTGCTATAGGCAAGTATATCTTTGGTGATTGTCGGATGATAAAAGTCATTGGACATAACAGTAATGCCATGGAGGATTTTTTGATTGATTTGACTGTAATGTTTGAAAACTTCTTTGGTATCGGCAGTATGACTATCAACGCTTTTGCGTATGCTTTCAAATGAAACGGTATTTGAAAGTATTCGCATAAACTGTTTTGAATAGGCTGCCGGATGTAAGTGAATATAGGTGCTAACTTGTTTATAGCTTCTGTCTGTGTGTTCGCGTTGCTGAATGAGTTTAGTTTGAAAGGCACCGTTGCTAAGATATCCGATACTCAGTCCACGCTCTTTTTGAATATCGTGTATTAATGCGGCAATTTTTACCATTAAAAAAGTTTCTTGTTTAAGGCGCTTATAGTGTGAGACCTTCTGATAGTTCTCATAGATGGTAATGGAACTGAAGAAGACAATAATCAATGAGAGGATTGCCAAAGGAACATAAAGTTTAATACGTAGTGATAGTTTGTGTGTCATAGTCTGATGCTTTAATTATTTAAGTATTAAGATAGTTCAATATTATATCGTTTTTACATAAAAATTATCTCTTTTATGATGATCATATTTGTCTTACAAGACGGATACTGCCCGCGTGCGATATATGGATATGTCTATTCTTGATAGTGACGATATCCCCGTCAAGCTCGATGATATTGTAGTCGTTGTCAAGATTGATCGTCAATGACGGTGGTACTTCTCCATAAAAACTTCCGATCTTTTTGATAAAACGCAAAGGGGTGAAGATGAAAAAACGTGTACTGCTGGCAAGCATGAATGGTGTCATAACAAGGTGTACGGGAAGTAGAAAGAGTGCGGCAAGCAGATATTTTGCTATGCCGTGTCTGAACCATCCAAATCGCAGGGTTTCAGAAAGAAAGATATGCTGCAGGTCTCCCATATTGCCTGCTGAGAAGAGAAAGAGTTCATTGTTGAGTCTGAAGATATGGTGTTTTTGGGTTTTTGGTATCTTGCCGTTTGCCAAAGCGTGTAGTACACGGTCTATCTTCGGGGCACGGTGTATCTTTGCCACAACATTGAAAGAGCCGGTAGGATTGAGAATAAATACCGGCTGTTTTTTGAGTGTGTGCAGTTGTGAAAGTACACGCCGTATCGTACCGTCACCACCATTGATGATCATATAGTCATACTGCTTAATATCGTGATGTTCTGGCAGGAAACTGCTCTCTATACTCTCAATATCAAGTCTGGGATGGGTAATCTTTTTGCCGATAGATAAGATACGCATAGTGTTCCTTTTAAGTAAAAACGAATCTCTATTTTAAGCTAAAAAACATTATACTCTCTTTTATTGACCGACAGTCAGTCAAAAAGGAAGAAAATGCCTATCATCATAGATAAAGCACAAAAAAAAAGAGATATAGCACTTGCTTGTAAATCGATCATTCTGAAACAAGGGATCAGTGATCTTACCATCTCTGCTATTGCCAAAGAGGCGAGTATCGGGAAAGGAACATTTTACGAATATTTCCACAGCAAAGAGGAGATGCTCTTTGAACTGGTCAATATTTTGATGCACCGTTATAACCAATCTCAGGAGGCAAAGCTTTCTCAGTGTCTTACTACACAGGAAAAACTCAAATGTTTTGCGAGTTTTTTTTACGATAAAGAGACAGAGGACCTAAGACAGCTTTATAAGATGTTTATCGCTATATCGCTGCTCTCTTCCCACGAAGAGATGATCGCATTTCAGACAGAGTGTTTTGACTACTATTACCACTGGTTTGAACGTCTTATCGATGAGGGAGTAGATCGAGGGGAGATAGTACCGCAGACCCGTCAGATGGCAAAGGGGCTTTTTGCCATGGCAAAGGGAATGTTCATCGCCTCTGAGACAACCAACAGTATTGATAATATCAAAGAAGAGATAGAGCGGTATGTCGATACCCTCTTTGAATTTGTGAAAAACAAGGAAGTATAAACGCATTGTGCCTGTGTTTATGGATATCTTCTATGGTTTTCATTGAACTCTACGGCATTTAGCGATATCAGTACAGAGACCAGAAGTGTAAGAAAGTAGATTATTTTCCTGATATCTGGCATAGAAAGATTGTATCCAAATTTGTCTAAATGATCTTTGGCTTACACTATGCTACAAATATGCTACAATGTACTATTTTTTGTATAAAGGCTGTTTTGATGAAATTTTACCGCATCTATATCGAGATTACCAATGTATGCGGGCTTGCATGCAGTTTCTGTCCGACCAAAACCTTGCCGCCTACGATGATGACACCGGCATTTTTTGAGTCTGTTATTGTCCAGGCTAAGGCTTATACCAAAGAGATAGCCTGTCATGTCATGGGCGATCCTCTTACCCATCCGCATCTGCATGTGTATTTGGAGATCATTCATCGTCACGGGTTAAAAGCAGTGTTGACCACGAGTGGATATTTTTTAAAAAAACAGACCGATGAAACACTCTTTCATCCTGCGGTAAAACAGATCAATATCTCTTTGAACAGTTACAATAAGAACGATTCGGCGATCTCTCTTGAACAGTATATGGCACCGGTACTGGCACTGTGCCGTAAAAAAAAGGAGAAAGGCTATGAAGGGTTTATCAACCTTCGTTTGTGGAACCTTGATGAAGCGATGAGTGAACGAGACTTTAATGCGTCTCTTTTTAAGCTGCTCTCGGCACAGTTTCCCTTACTAATAAGCCTTGATGAAGTCTATAAAACACGCCCCCGATCCATCCGCCTTGCATCCAAGGTACTGCTGCATTTTGATACCTACTTTGAGTGGCCCTCCCTTGAGAATCCAGATTATGGTGACGGTACCTGTCTGGGATTACAGTCACACATTGGTGTACTGGCTGACGGGAGGGTGGTACCATGCTGTCTTGATTCAGAAGGGGTGATCACCCTTGGTAATCTGCATGAAACACCACTACAGGAGATACTTTCGTCACAAAGAGCTGTCAGTATGGTATCAGGGTTTAAAGAGGGAAAAGCTGTAGAGGAGTTATGTCAAAAATGCAGCTACAAAAAACGTTTTGAAGAGAGAAGTTCTCTTCAGGTATCATCGGCTACTGTGGAATGATACGGGTAAACTTGGTACCTTCCAGACTGATATTTGCCATCAATCCTTTGTTGTCAAATACAAACGCGTAGATCGGTTTCTCAAAGCTGATGGAACTGATATCAATCCCCTGACCCCATTTGGCAACCGCGATAGAACCATCCACACCCGCTTGCCATCCGTTGCTTCGCATAAACTGATCAAGTGCGAACTGGTCTGCAAATGCAAAAATGTAAGAGGTCTTCTGCGCACCTATCTGCAGACCTACTGAGGCTGATGCGATGTTGTAATAGGCAACGCTCTTTCCATTGACGCGCAACACACCCTCCCCATACTCACCGCCGACGACAAAACCGCCTTTATAAACGGTAGGAAAAACGAGGTAGCCTTTCACCTTTTTGAGAAAGACATCACCGCCTTTGACCAGTTTTTTGAATTTTTCGATAGCAACATCCGCTTTTGCATCGATCACTTTTGCCGCTTCTGCCTGAGCGGCATTGCTGAAGAGTAGGGTAAGTGCGGCCATAACAGCCAGAGAGCTTTTTCTAAGCATCATATTATATTCCTTAATATCATTTTATTGTCAAAGTATTATAGCAGAGAAATATGAATGAATTGTGTATTCTTAAAGAGATAGATTATAAAAAGGCATCTTCATATTTTGGTATAATCTTGCAAAAGTTCCCAATGAAGGAGAAGTGAATGCAGAAGATGACATTAAAACAGTATGCCGCCAAACATAAAATGAGCCTTTTTAATGTTGTGAAAATGGTAAAATCGGGAGCGTTGAAGAGTGAAAGTGTCGAGGAGAACGGCAAAGAGGTTACTTATGTACTTGTTGATCTGTCAGAAAGTGTTAGCAAGGATAGTGAAAAGGATACAGCCAAAACAACTGAAACAACCGAGGCGAGGGTAACCCGTCTTGAAGATGAGGTAGCCAGATTAAGAAGAGAGCTTGATACGCTGAAAATCAGTATGGGGCTTAAAGCGTAACAGGAGATACGGTATGCAAATTGCTTATATTACCGATCCGGTCTACCTTAAACATGATACCGGAGTGAGGCACCCTGAATCTAAAGAGCGTCTTATTGCTATTGAACATGCAGTTGCTCCGCTTAAAGATAAGATGCTTACACCACAGGCAGTAACAGTATCAGAAGAGATGCTGCTGCGTGTTCACCTCTGTACTCAGATCGAAGAGGTGATGGAGTGCAGTCGTGTCGCTGCTTCCATTGATACAGATACCCATTGCTCTTTTGATTCGTTTCATGTTGCAAAACGGGCAGTAGGAGCGGGGATCAGTGCCATAGACGGCATTGTTGCAGGGCAGTTTGAACGGGCGTTTTGTGCCGTACGCCCTCCCGGACACCATGCTACGCCTGTCAAGGCTATGGGTTTTTGTCTTTTTAACAATATTGCCATAGCTGCAAAATATGCACAGAGCAAAGGATTTAAAAAGGTGATGATCATCGACTTTGATGTGCATCATGGAAACGGAACGCAGGATGTGTTCTGGGATGATGATACGGTTTTTTACTTCTCGACACATCAGGCATTTGCCTATCCTGGAACTGGGATGGAAGATGAGATTGGAGAGGGAAGGGGAAAAGGGTTTACCCAAAATGTTCTGCTTATGCCAGACAGCGGTGATGATGAGATACTGGACATCTACCAAAATGACCTGCCGCCGTTTGTGACATCGTTCAATCCCGATATTATACTGGTGTCTGCCGGGTATGACCTACATGAGAGCGATCCGCTTGCACAACTACAGGTAACAACGGAAGGGGTTCGCGGTATTGTCCGTGCCATTCTTGATGCCTCCAATGTACCATGTGTCTTTTTTCTTGAAGGGGGATATGATGTAAATGCTTTGGGAGAGAATGTGCGGGTTACGCTTGAAGAGATGATGCTAAAACAAGTTAAGGTTTATTAGGTATTGATTATTAATCAGGACAGAGTATTGCAGAGCGTTGTCATTGCCAAAGAGGCAATGACAACGTTTTAGATTTTAGAGAGGATAAACTGCTCCATATCTGCAACAACCTCTTCGAGTGTACGTTCACCGTCGATGACTTTTAACAGACCTTTGTCTTCATAGAACTTTTGGATAGCCGGAAGCGGATCGGTGTAGATCTTCATGCGGCTTACAAATACCTCTTCGTTGTCGTCGCTGCGCTCCTCACCCGGTGCAGCTTCTGCACGACGACCCAAAATACGCTCTCTTGCCACCGCTTCACTGACACGTACTTCAATAACGGAAGCAAGGTCAATATTCTCTTCTTTGGAGACGATCTCGTCAAACGCTCTCATCTGCTCTTCGCTTCTTGGGTATCCGTCGATGAGGATATTGTCAACAGGTGCATTGTTGATGGCAGAAACGATCGTATCGACAATGATATTCAGTGGTACAAGGGCACCTTTTGAGATGTAGCTGTCTATCTCTTTACCTAGTTCACTGCCGCTTGCCACCTCTTCGCGAAGCATATCTCCAGTGGAGTAGTGAACGATCTTGTCACTGTGTTTTTGGGCGATGATACTCGCATCGGTTGTTTTCCCTGAGCCTGGCGCTCCAATAATGAGGAAGAGTTTTTTCATAAGATTTCCTTTGTTTTTAACTTTTAACTTTTAATTTTTAATTCTCACGCCGTCGGCGTCTGGCGAATACGCAGGCTCAATTCTTTAAGCTGCTCTGCATCAACCGGACTTGGTGCCTGGGTCAGCAGACACTGTGCACGCTGCGTTTTTGGGAAGGCGATGACATCTCTGATACTCTCAGCACCCGTCATGAGCATGATGAGTCTGTCAAGCCCCAGTGCAAATCCGCCATGTGGTGGGGCACCGAACTTGAGTGCATCAAGGAGGAATCCGAACTTCTCCTGTGCTTCTTCTTCACTGATACCTAGGAGCTTAAAGATCTCTGCCTGCATCTCCTCTTTGTGGATACGGATAGAACCGCCGCCAAGCTCTGTACCGTTAAGAACGATGTCATAAGCGATCGATTCGATCTCTTCAATGTCGTCAAAGTCAAGAGATTTTGGCTGTGTGAAAGGATGGTGTAGCGCTTTGACACGTCCATCTTCCACTTCGAACATTGGGAAGTCCACAACCCACAGGAACTCAAAGACATCTTCTGGGATGATCTCCATGATCTCTGCAAGGTAGAGGCGGAAACGACCCATATAGTCAAGTACGACTCTTTTCTCACCGGCACCGAAGAAGACGACATCACCCACTTCAAGTTCGCAGCGCTCAACGATCGCCTTCAAGTCCTCTTCTGTGAAGAATTTTGTCAGTGGTCCTTTGAGCCCGTCCTCTTTCATCTGGAAGTAGCCAAGTCCCTGTGCCCCGAATTTGCGAACATAATCTTCAAAGCCCTTCATCTGGCGTTTGGAGAAGATATTGTCACCGTTTGGTACCTTGAGTGCTTTGATACGGTTGCGCTTTGGCGCTTTGGCAATGTTGGAGAATATCTCGTTGTCACAGCGTTCGAAGATGTCGATAACATCGACCATCGCCATATCGAAACGCAGATCAGGCTTGTCCGAACCGTACTTCTCCATCGCTTCATGGTAGGTCATACGCTTAAAGGTTTTTGGAATCTCAAATCCGCACTGTGTAAAGATATCGTTGATGAGCTTTTCTGCTACGGTGATAACATCATCTTCGCTGCAGAAACTCATCTCGACATCTATCTGCGTAAATTCCGGTTGTCTGTCGGCACGCAGATCCTCGTCACGGAAACACTTGGCGATCTGGAAGTATCGATCAAAGCCCGAGACCATAAGAAGCTGTTTAAAGAGCTGCGGAGACTGTGGCAGTGCGTAGAACTCACCCGGATGTACACGGCTTGGTACAAGATAGTCCCGTGCGCCTTCAGGGGTAGATTTGGTCAGTACCGGTGTTTCTACTTCAAGGAAGCCAAGCTCATCAAGGCTGTTACGCGCCGCGATGGTCGCTTTGGAGCGCAGCTTGAAAATATCGTAGGATTTTTGGCTTCTAAGCTCAAGGTAGCGGTACTTCAGGCGGATCTCTTCGTTGACTTTCTCATCACCCAGATCGAACGGCATCGGCTTGGAACGGTTTTCGATGACAAGGTTGTCGACAACGATCTCGACCTTTCCGGTTTTGAGGTTGGGATTTTCGAGTCCTTCACCCCTTGCTCTTATTTTGCCTGTGGCGATAAGGACGAACTGGTCACGTACCTCTTCAGCTTTTTTGTGGGCATCTGCATTGTCGGCAGGATCGCAGACAAGCTGGACGACCTCGTCTTTGTCACGCAGGTCGATGAAGATCACCCCTCCGTGGTCTCTACGGCTGGAAACCCAACCGGCTACGGTGACCTCTTCACCGATATGGTTTTCGTTAATGTCGGCACAATAGTGTGTTCTCACGTGCAATCCTCGTAGTTAAATAAGTTTCGCGATTATATCCAAAAGTTGTTTAGGGTTCTCCAAATAGAGTTTCAGTACAATACCTTTTAAAAAGTTGACAATTTGACATTTTTTAACTGCCAAAAGCCATATTCATGTTAGGCTTATGCATTACTGAGTGTATTTATGGAGCAAAAGATCGTGAAACAGTTTTTAGAGGCAAAAAGAGCCGGATTTGTACTTAAACCCGATGCTCCCGAGATCAGACCCCTTTTTGAGCGCATCAAAAAACAGTTTGAGCAAAAAGGGATCGAGGTAATGATAGGGGAGAAGTCCGCACGTATGATCGGTGTGGAGGGAACACCCTTTGAGAGCATGTGTGAAACGGCAGATTTTCTTGTATCGTTAGGCGGTGACGGTACGCTGCTCTCACTGGTGCGACGAAGTTACGGGTTTCACAAACCGGTTGTTGGCATCAATGCAGGCAATCTTGGGTTTCTGGCCGATATTACGATAGAGGATGTCGATACGTTTCTGGATCGTCTGCTTGTCGGAGAGTACCGTATTGATGACCGTATGATGATCGAGGGGTATATTCGCAAAAAGAGTGGTACAAAGATCAGCTTTATCGCCTTTAACGATGTGGTCATCACCTCTCCCGAGCCCTCCAAAATGGTCAAGGTCAACGCTTCCATTGACGGAGAACGCTTCAACTCCTATACCGGTGACGGACTCATCATCTCTACACCGACAGGCTCAACTGCCTACAATCTTTCTGCCGGCGGTCCTATCCTCTATCCGCTAACGCAGGCATTTATTATCACCCCGGTATTGGCACATTCGCTTGCCAACCAGCGTCCGCTGGTGGTACCGGCGGACTTTAGCATTGAACTTGATGCCGAAAAATATCGTGCTATCGCTTCTATTGACGGACAGGAGGTTTATGAATTGGAAGAGGGAGATGTACTCTATATCGGTGGTGCAAAGATCGGTGCGACACTCATTCACCGAAAAGAGCATAACTACTTCTCGGTACTGCGTGAAAAACTGCATTGGGGAGATCGCAATTGGTAGAGCGGCTCTATATACGTAATCTTGTGACCTTCAAAGAAGCAGAACTCTCGTTTACACCGGGACTGGTGGTCTTTTCCGGACCAAGCGGTGCAGGAAAATCGGTGTTGATCTCTGCCATTCTTTCAAGCTTTGGATATGTGACCAAAGGTGCGGCTGCGTTGTGTGAACTCAATCTTAAAAGACCTGCCAGACTGACACATGAAGCGTACGCACTGGAAGAGAACCTTAGTATCAAGAGTCTTAAAAAAGAGAAACTGCGCTACTTTATTGACGGGCAGAGCATTTCACGCAAGATACTTTCAAATCTCTTCGCACCCTATGTACACTATCTCTCCGTACGTGATCAGCGTGGGCTTGATTCGGAGACACTGCTGGCGTTGATCGACCGTTCGCTTGAAGCGAAAGAGAAGCGCTTTAAAAAACTGCGCAAAGAGTACCGTAAACGCTACACAACCTACCGTCAGAAACTTGCACAGCTTGAAGCCATCCGCCAGAGTGAGAAGGAGATGGCTGACAAAGTGGCGTTTTTACGCTACGAAATAGAGAAGATCGAAGCTGCTGACCCCAAACCGGGTGAAGAGGAGGCGTTGCTACGGGTTAAACAGCAGCTTTCACGTATTGATAAACTTAGAGATGCGCTGGGGGAAGCGTCGGAAATTTTCCGCTTTGAGAGCAGTGTGGAGGAGGTGTACCGCCTGCTGGACAAGGATGCAACTGTTTTTACCGAAGCGATGAATCAGCTTCGGGCAGACTTTGAAGAGAGTGAGATGCTTGCAGATGAACTCGAAGAGGTAGATGTGGAAGCGGTACTTGACAGGCTTGGAGTACTCTCTGAGCTCAAACGCCGTTACGGCTCCGTGGAGGAAGCACTCGCTTACAAAGAGGAGAAACAAAAAGAGCTGGATGGATATACTCATATTGAGCAGGATAAAAGCCTTTTGGAACAGTATATACAGATAGAGTCAGGCGAACTTGCAGTACTTGCAACGAAGCTCTCTTGGGCACGGCAGCAGGAGGCCAAAGCCATTGAAAAAATATGTGAAGGCTACCTCTCTTCTCTCAAACTGCCGCCACTTTTCTTTGCATTTAGCCGGACATCCATGGGTGAAAAAGGCATGGATTTTGTTGACGTGACACTTGGAGAGAGCGGTATGGAAACACTTAGCGGTGGTGAGTTCAACCGTGTCCGTCTTGCACTCTTGGCAGCCGGGATGCCTCAAAATGGCAAAACCGAAGGGGTGCTTATCCTCGATGAGATCGATGCGAATGTCAGCGGAGATGAGTCGATCGCGATTGCGGATATGATCGCAACACTTGCGCAGGGCTATCAGGTATTTGCCATTTCACATCAGCCCCACCTTGCTGCCAAAGCATCACAGCATATTGTTGTGGAGAAAAAAGAAGGGATCAGCAGTGTACGCATACTTGATGAAGAGGGGCGTATTGCCGAGATCGCCCGTATTGTAGCAGGAGAGAAACCCAATGCACAGGCTGTAGCGTTTGCAACAAAGCTGCGTGCTGATACAAGAGGATAGAAAATCCTCCAATTATGACTTTGGCGGAAACTGTTTTTTGAGCTTTTCAAAATAGATTTTGAGGTATTTCTGGTAGGTTTGAGCAACAGGCAGCTCTTTACCGGTTTTGAGATAGGTATTGTAATCAACCAGAAGATCTGACACCCCGCCGGTACCGATAGTGGTTGATGATCCTTTAATACTGTGGGTAAGGCGTTCCATTTGATAGAAATCTGGAATTTTCATCGCTTCTTCAATCAGTGGTATTTGGTCACCGATCTGTGGGATCAGTTCCTGAATGAATTCTAGTGCCTCCTCTTTTGAAAGTCCCATTTCAATAAGACGATTATAGTTGAAATCCGGGTATTCGCATTTTGGCAGTCGGGTCTCTGTTTTAGGCGCAGTTTCGGTCTTTGGAAGCTCTTTTTCAAAAACTTTTTCTTTTAAAACAGCTTCCTGTTTTGCAGATGTCTTTTTTTTCTGCTCTGCGGGTTGGATCGCTTGAGGAGATACCGTTTTTGTTTTAATGAACTCTGTTGTGGACTTTTCTGCTTTAGTCTCATAAGAAACGTTTTTCTTTTTTTGTGGCTCAACAGATGGTTTACTCTTTTGTTTTTTAAGCGTATCAGTCGGTCTTTGATGTGTTTTAGAAAGAGGAGGTGCCTTTCGTTTAGTCACTTTTGGCGTAAGTTTTCTATTACTTTTTTTCTCTGCTTTACGTTTCGCTTCATATCTTTGATTGTTTCTATACTCAATGTAGATAACAGAAACAATAATAAGCAATATAATACCAATAACAACTGTCACAAACATAAAATAACCTCCTCACTGATTATCGATACTATAGCTTATGTCAGATTAGAAAATCTTGTCTTATATCAAAAAATGTTGCTTTTTAGATATAATTTCAAGAACTTACACACAACAAAGGACAGAGCGTGATTGTAGATACCCATTGTCATCTGGATGATTTGCGCTACAGTGATGACCTTGAGCATGTCATTGCAAGAGCAGAAGAAGAGGGGGTTGAAAAGTTTATTATCCCCGGTGCCGATCCCGCAACACTTGAGCGTGCCGTATCTATTGCCCAAACCTATTCAAATGTCTATTTTGCCGTTGGGGTACACCCCTATGATGCTGCTGCGTATGACAAAAAAGCATTGGAGCCGTATGCGGTACATCCCAAATGCGTTGCAATCGGTGAATGTGGACTGGACTATTTTAGGCTTCCTGAAGAGGAGAGTGAAGTTGCTGCATACAAGCAGCGGCAAAAAGAGGTGTTTGTCGATCAGATCGAATGGGCAAAGGCACTTGAGAAGCCGCTTATTGTGCATATTCGTGATGCCAGTGCTGACGCGTTGGCACTTTTGCAAAGACATGCTTCACCCAAAGGCGGTGTATTACACTGCTACAATGCCGATGAGTCACTTCTGAAACTCTCCGATAAAAACTTCTACTATGGTATCGGTGGGGTACTGACATTCAAAAATGCACGTAAGCTGATCAATGTTTTCCCAAAAATACCACACGACAGGCTCCTGATAGAGACCGATGCTCCCTATCTAACACCCCATCCTCACAGAGGCAAACGAAACGAGCCTGCATACTGCAAACTGGTAGCTCAGAAGATGTGTGAGCTGAGCACACTTGACTGTAAAGAGATAGAAGCGCTGACAACCGCCAATGCTAAAGCACTTTTTGGTATATAATATCAGCTGCAATGCGTAAGGTACTGCTTTTTCTCTGTTGTGTACTGATATTAGATGCCTCATCGCTTGTAACGCAGTTTCCTGCTGCAAGATATGTACTTGCAGAGTTTGATATTGATGAGGGCTATCTGTACAACAGCACTTTTGTTGCCTTTGTGAGACACAACAAAAAGCCAATGGAGCGTTTTTACCGTCAAAGCATCCGTAAATCGGAAATGTTACTGCTGCTAATTCGCGGAGAGCTGATGGATGAGGACCTCTCCGACCTGTTTCTCTATCTTTGTGTAGTAGAATCGGGGCTGCGTATGGATGCACACTCATCCAAAGATGCCAAAGGACTCTGGCAGTTTATGCCAAAGACCGCCAAAGCCTATCAGCTTTTGGTAGATACTGTCTATGATGAACGTAATGATCCTGTACGCTCGACCAAAGCAGCTGCTGCCTACCTGCGTCATCTGTATGAGCGGTTTGGAAAGTGGTATCTTGCAGTTTTAGCATACAACTGCGGTGAAGGGCGTTTGCAAAAAGCACTCGATCGTGCTGGAACGGATGATATTGAGATACTGCTTGATGATACAGGCAGGTATCTTCCTGCGCAGACACGTGACTATCTGAGAAAAATAGTGCTTGTTGCTATGATCGGTGAAAGTGAGACAATCGATGCGGATGATACAGGTACGTATGCTAAACCGAAAGTCCGGACAAATGCCAAAAAAGATACTCATACCAAAGAGTCTTGTTTGATATCACATAAAGTATTGCTGGGGGAGACACTGGAGAGTATTGCCGCAAAATATCAAAGCAGTGTCGATGCGATAAAACGCATAAACCGAACCGAAGGTGATATGCTTGAGGTAAACCGTCTGCTTCTAATTCCTGTTTCGGCAGCATATTTTGATACTCTTTCAAAAAAGACAACTCTACAAGAAGATATTCAAACAAAGTAAATATACCACTAAGCCTTTGGCAAGCAGATATAAAGTCAAATATAGAGATAATATCTACCTAAATTGAGCCAAGGTTTTGTATGTTAATGCGAAAAAGTCTGTTTCTGTTTTTCCCGATATTGTCGTTTATGCTCCTCTTTATTGGCGGTTGCTCGGAAAAAAAAGTGGGCTATAAAGCGACACGGTTTACCAGCGCAGCCCGTCACAAATCTACAATGCGCTGCTATACCGTGCTGGGACGTACCTATCAGCCTACCTATGTGAAGGTTGGACAGACCATGGAGGGGATCTCCAGCTGGTATGGACCTAACTTTCACGGAAAACTGACCAGCAACGGTGAGCGTTATAATATGTATAAAAAAACAGCTGCGCATAAAACCTGGCCGATGGATACGATGGTCAGAGTAACCAACCTGCAAAACGGCAAGAGTACGGTGGTGCGTATCAACGACAGAGGTCCCTTTGTCAAAGGACGTATCATTGACTGCAGTTATGCAGCAGGCAAGGATCTGGGGTTGGATAAAACAGGAATCGCGAAGGTACGTCTTGAAGTGGTCGGATTTGCAGGCAAAGTGGAATCAAAAGCAAAAATCGCACATCAAAAAGCAACAAAGACACAAAAGCGTATGAAGCTGAACGATTTTGGTATTCAGCTTGGAGCATTTACCCATTATGCCGGTGCGAAAGCGACCCAAAAAGAGTATAGAACGCTATTTAAGGGTATGAAAAGACTGCGTGTTGTGATTAAGCATACAGAGAGTGGTGGAAGGAAGCTCTACCGTGTATGGCTGATGGGCTTTGGTTCAGAAGCGGCCGCACGTGACTTTAGGGCATGTCAGGGGCTGAGCGGTTCGATTGTTCGTAATTAATTTGTGAAGGATAGTAATGATTGAAGTAACACGAGAGACAAAAGAGACACAAATAAGTGTTAAACTTATACTGTACGGAAAAGGAGAATCCAAGATCGATACAGGTGTTGGCTTTTTTGACCACATGCTTGAAGCCTTTGCCAAACATGCCCATATTGACCTTGAGGTTCGCTGTAAGGGAGATACCCATATTGATGACCACCATACGGTAGAGGATATCGGCATTGTGATTGCACAGGCATTCAAAAAAGCGGTCTATCCTGTAAAAAATATAGAGCGTTTCGGAAATGCAACGGTAGTAATGGATGAAGCGAGTGTCACCTGTGATATTGATCTTTCTAACCGGGGATTTTTGGTCTTTGAACTTCCCGTTAGTGGAAAGGTGGGTAATTTTGATGTAGAGCTTGTGGAAGAGTTTTTCAGGGCGTTTGCATTCAACCTGCCGTTGACCCTGCATCTGATCTACAACAGGGGAAAGAATAAACACCATATCATAGAAGCGGCTTTTAAGGCGCTGGCAGTCTCTATGCGTCGTGCTGTAACGCACAATGCCAATGCCGGAATACCAAGTACCAAAGGTGTATTATGAGCATTGAACTAATTGTCCTTGATGTAGATGGTACAATGACGGACAGTCACATTACCTACAGTGAGAATGGAGATGAGATCAAATCCTTTAATGTCAAGGACGGACTGGCGATTGCAAGCTGGAGAAAGCTTGGAAAGCAGGTGGCTATTATTACGGGAAGAAGTTCTAAAATCGTTGCAAGACGGGCGCAGGAGCTTCGTATTGAACACTTCTATCAAGGGGTTGAAAACAAAAAAGAGGTACTTGAGCGTCTGTTGTCAAAACTTGATATCAAGATGGAAAATGTTGCTGCTATCGGTGATGATCTCAATGACCTCTCTATGCTTAAAAGTGCGGCACTCTCGTTTGTTCCCAGAGATGCAAGCAGCTATGTGGAAAAAATCGCCGATGTGGTTTTAACAAAAAAAGGCGGTGAGGGAGCTGTACGTGAGATGATTGAGTATCTGATTAAAAAAGAGAGAATGGAAGAGAAGTATCTGGCACTATGGGAATAAGACTTGAATGGCTGCTTGTTGTACTGATAGCAGTAACCTCCTATATAACGATGACAACGAAACTAAGCGAGCAGTCTGCCGATAATATCAAGCAGCAAAAAGAGCTTGAATTTACCAATACCACATTTACTGAGGTGACGACACAAAAACGTGAAGGAGCCGCATTTGCAGCACACGGCATGCGTATTGCGGGTGTACTGCATATGGAAAACATACGTTACCACAATGCCAATATCAAGCTGCTGCTTGCCGATAACGGTTTCTACCGCGGTAAGCGTATCTATCTGGATGGAAATGTGACGGTACATCGTAAACCAGGGTATGATTACTATACTGAACATGCAAACTATGATCAGATATCACAGATACTCTATGTCACTGCACCTTTTGTTGCCTGTATGGAGCGTAATGTGTTGGAAGGGCAAAGCCTGGAGTACCGTATGGGACCCAAAGAGGCGTATGCAACATCAGTCAAAGCAGTCTTTTATACGAAAAAGAGTGACAAGACCACCTACAGATGTAAAGATGCACTGAAAAACTTAAAAAAATTGAAAAAAGGATAAAGGCATGAAATACAATAAAATAATTTTTTTGATGCTGTTTGCCGTATTGCTCTGGGGGGAAAAGGTGCAGATTACCTCTGACAGGATGAAGGCCATTGACAAGAAAAAAGAGATACATTTTATCGGTAATGCAAAAGTGAGCCAGCTTAAAGACTGGATACACGGCAATGAGATCATTATCTATTTTGATGACAACAATGAGACAAAGAAGTATGTGGCAAAAGGGAAAGTGACGTTTGAACTGCACCAAAAAGAGGCCCTTTACAAAGGGAAAGCGGACAAGGTTATCTATTTTCCCAAAAAGTCGGAATATATTCTTACAGGGAAAGCTGTGATCGATGATTTGATAAATAAACGTCATATCAATGGAGATGAGATCGTACTTAATATACTTACCGGCAATGCCAATGTTAAAGGAAACAGAAAAAAACCGGTCAAGTTTATTTTTGATATGGAGAAGAAAAGTGAATAGTCCGCGTATTGTAGAAGCATCGTTTATCAAGTCAGCACAGAGCATTGCTGATTCACTGCCTGAAGATATGAGCGAAGTGGTATTTCTAGGACGTTCCAATGTTGGAAAGAGCTCCACACTCAACGGCCTTACCCAGCGAAAAAACCTTGCCAAGAGTTCCGCAACACCGGGGAAGACGCAGCTGATCAACTTTTTTGAAACACGCTACCTTTACAATGAGCAGCGTTATCCTGTCCGTTTTGTCGATCTTCCCGGTTTTGGCTATGCCAAAGTATCCAAGTCGCTTAAAGAGGTGTGGCAGAAGAATCTGGTAGAGTTTATCATGCACAGAACATCAATCCGTCTTTTTATCCATTTGCGTGATGCCAGACATCCCCATGCAAAGATCGATGATGATGTACAGGCATATATCTCCGAGTTTATCCGACCAGACCAGAGGTATCTGACTGTCTTTACCAAAATTGACAAGCTCAATCAGAAAGAGCGCAACAAACTCAAACGGGAATTTCCCGGTTCAATTACCGTCTCCAATCTGAAAAAGAGTGGTTTTGAACGGGTACATAAAGAGATTCTCTCTACCATATTCGGGATGGACTTTAATCAAAGACCAAAAGAGGATGTAAAAGCGTGATAGAACTCATCAAAGCAAAACTTGACGATATTCCCGCTATGCAGGCACTGGTTGCTGAGAAGGTCAAAGACGGTACGATACTTAACAGAAGTGAAGATGAGGTTGCAACCAATATCCGCTCCTATGTGCTTGCCAAAGAGGGGGAAAGACTGGTTGGTTATACCGCGCTGCATATTCACTCGCCGCGTCTGGCGGAAATTCGAAGTCTGATCGTTGATGAGGCATACCGCAGCAGAGCGATAGGCAGACGTATGGTGGAGTTTACACTCAATGAAGCCAGAGAGCTTGGCGTTAAAGAGGATGTACTGGTGCTGACGTACCTTCCCGAGTTTTTCAAAAAACTAGGCTTTGTCGAGATTGAAAAAGAGGGGATACCCGAACATAAAATTTGGGCAGACTGCATTAAGTGTATTCACTTTCCCGTTTGTAACGAAGTGGCGCTGGTTTATAAGGTATAAGCGTTAAAATGAAAAGCACAAGCTACTATCTTCGCAAGCTGCTTAAATGGATGTTTGTAGCAATTTTTGTTGTTTTTTATCCGATGATTATATCGATTTATGTCTTTTTACCGCTTTTTATCGGTATTGTTGGATATTTTCTCATTCTTGGTATTGAAAAGGGTAAAATTACCTATATTGTTATTTCTTTACTCTATTTTATAAATATGGATGCGAATCTTTCCTTGCCATTTTTTATGATAAGTACCGCAACATTAATAGTCTATCTTTTCTTCTATCCACGCTTTATGCACTTTAGAAAGTGTCATGTATGTACACCGTTACTAACAGTGTTTATGGTCGATATGGTCTATCTTGCTTTATTGCTCTCTTATGATTTTATTTTTGGTACGGAGAATGTTGTGTTGGATGATATTCTCATTTATACACTAATTGTCGATCTACTTGTGGCGGTGTTACTGTGAGGTATCAGATCACTATTTTTATTTTCATACTGATTTGGGCGGGAATGATCGCACGGCTGTATCATATCAGTATTAGATCAAACTACTACTATGAAAAACTTGCAAAGGAGAATATTGAACGTAAAGAGTTTATTAAGCCTGTAAGAGGAGAGATTACCGATGTTAACGGCAACCTTCTAGCAATGAATCAGATTGGTTTTTCCATTTCTGTTATGCCGCACCTGAAAGAAAATAACCCTCGCTTTAAAGTGGTGACTGATGCATTGTCAAAAAATTTTCGGGATCTAAATCTAACAGTACTCTACAAGGTGTACAAAAAACAAAACTCACCTTATAATCATAAGTTTATAAAAGTTGTCGACTTTATCCCATATGCGGATATGATGAAAGCCTATCCTAAACTGAGTCAGCTTCCGGAAATTAGTATTGAGGCGGAGACAAAACGCTACTATCCTTACGGTAAATATGTAGCACATGTCATAGGCTATACAGGACGTTCAAACAAACAAGAAAATAGAAAAGATAAAGTGGTTGATATTGTCGGAAAAGTTGGAAAGAGCGGGCTTGAACGTTATTACAACAAAGTGCTTCAGGGGGAACTGGGATATGTTATCAACAAGGTAACGGCAACCAATAAGGCTATTAAGGTTATAGAGAAGGTCTCGCCAAAGGATAATAAAAACCTGACACTCAATATCGATATTGCGCTGCAGCAGATGATCTATGAGTATTTCGCAAAAATGAAAGAGACCGGTGTTGCTATCGTCATGCGTACAACAGGAGAAGTAGTTGCGGCAGTGAGTTATCCTGCCTATGATCCAAATTTATTTGTCGGTGGTATTAGTTTTAAGGACTGGAGAGCACTTCAAGAGGATCTTGATCACCCTTTTACTAATAAAATTACGCATGGAACCTATCCTCCGGGATCTTCTATCAAAATGGGTATGGCGCTTGCATTTGAAAAGGCAGTTCCGGGTATTTTAGAACATCCAGAGTATTGTAAAGGCTATATAACCATAGGTAAGAGCAAACACAAATTCCGCTGTTGGAAAAAGTATGGGCATGGTACCGTATCGATTAGAAAAGCGATCCGGGAGAGTTGTGATGTGTTCTTCTACAATAAGAGTCTGAAGGTAGGTATCGATGCAATGGCAAAAAACCTGCGTTCCTTCGGACTTGGGGTCAAAACAGGTGTGGATCTTCCGCGTGAGTATAACGGTGTCATTCCAGACAAGGCATGGAAGATGCGCCGTTTCAAACAGCCGTGGTTTAAAGGAGAGACAGTTATTGCTGCGATTGGGCAGGGGTATGATGCGGTCACTCCGCTTCAGGTAGCCCGTTACACCTCACTGATCGCAACGGGTAATCTTGTCACACCGCATATTGCCAAAACGGTTGATGGCAAGCCTCTTGAACCGGTAATCAAAAAGATCAACTTTAACCCGTATGCGATATCGCAGATCCGTCAGGGGATGTATGATGTCTGTAACTCAAAAAAAGGGACAGCCTACCGTGCGATGCATGATCTTCCTGTAGTGGTGGCGGGAAAAACGGGAACATCACAGGTGACCTCGATTTCTCAGTCAACCATACACCGTCTCAAAGAGTCACAGCTGGAGTACTATCACCGTTCCCATGCATGGATCACGACCTATGCACCCTATGAAGACCCGCAGTTTGTTGTTACGGTTTTGGTTGAACATGGTGGACACGGGGGGAGCACTTCAGGACCTATGGCAGCAGATATCTACCGCTGGCTCTATACGCATCACTACTTTAAAGAGAGTAAAGTGCCAGAGTTAGAGGGAGAGAAAGAGTAGGGACTAAAGGTGTGAAAGCGTATTTTGTAAAAAGAGTCCAAGAATAATCACAAGGCTGATACCGGCTGATTTGGTATAAAGTTTATTTGCGGTTAAAAAGACAAGCAGTACAGTGGCAATGATCATGGTTGTAATGTCGAAAAGGTAGTTTGTCGGTACAAACGGCATCGGCTTTACCAGTGCCGCAGCACCGAGTACGACAGTTGTATTTGCCATATTCGATCCGATGATATTGCCTATTGCCATATCGACCTTTCCTTTGAGTGCGGCGGTAATGCTGACAACCAGTTCAGGCAGGGAGGTTCCCAATGAGACCATGATAATACCGATCACCCACTCGGAGATACCAAAACTTTTGGCAATATCAGAGGCACTTTCTACCGTAAAATGTGCACCGATAATTACCAGTATAAGTCCGACAAAGAGCATGATAACCGTTGTTACCCAGCTAAAGTGTGCCATATCTATCTCATCGAGATCTTCTTCTGGAATATTTTTGGCATCCTGAAGCAAAAAGAGCAGGTAGGCTCCCATCAGCAACAGCAGCAGTACCGCGTCAAAACGGGAGATTATACCATCAAGCACCATCAGGATGAAAACAAAAACCGGCATCAGCGCCCAGGTACTGTCTTTAGCGAAGAAGTCTCTGTCGGGTGAGATATTGCGTGCGATAAGAAAGACAGAGGCAAGTACCAGTGTGATATTGAGAATATTGCTCCCAATCACGTTGGCGATGGCAATCTCGGGTTTGTCTCCGATACTGGCGGCAACACTTGCTGCCATCTCCGGCAGGGATGTACCCAAAGCGATCAGTGTCGCACCTATAATAAACTCGGGGATGTTGAACTTCAGGGCTATTTTTTCACTCTGTACTATCAGTACATCCGCACCCCATATAAGTACCCCCATGGCAATTACAAAGATCAGAAAACTCATGCTTTATCTCCTTCTGTTCGTACGATTAGGCTTTTGGGAAGTTTCCATGCATCGATGATCACCTCCTCTTTACGGCGCATTTCGCCATTATCTCTTTCATGGTCAAAGCCAAGAAGGTGTAGCAGTCCATGAATAAAAAGCAGTGTCAGCTCCTCTTGATAGCTATGCCCGAGTTCATCTGCTTTTTGGATAACAAAGTCTTTGGAGATGACAATAGCGCCAAGCGGTGCATGCGGCATATCACCAAGAGGAAAGCTCAGTACATCCGTAGCCGTATCTTTTTGACGGTGTTGTGCATTAAGCGCTCTGATACCCTCATTGTCTGTAATAATGAATTCAATCTGCCGCTGCGTAAGGTCTTGGGCGATCTTTTGAAGAAGGTCTGTATCTACAAGGAGGTCTGTTTCGTTTACTAAGTCTATAATCATGCGGCTATTTTACCCAATTCTTGGTAAAATGCACGCTATAAGCGTAAAGGGAGCAAAGATAATGAAAAAAGCCGTTTGCATCATTTCCGGAGGTATGGACAGCGCACTAAGCAGCGCTATTGCAAAACAGGAGGGGTATGAGATTATTGCTGTACATTTTAACTACGGACAGCGTACCGAACATAAAGAGCTTGCCTGTTTCAGAAAGATCGCAGACGATCTGAATGCTCATAAACGCTATGAGATCGATCTGCCTTTCTTTGAACAGATCGGCGCTTCGGCATTGACAGACAGAAGCATAGAAGTGCCTACAGGTGGACTGGAAGAGGGGGTGCCTGTGACCTATGTTCCTTTTAGAAACGGTATCTTTCTCTCTATTGCGGCATCGATCGCCGAAAAACATGGTGCACAGGCACTCTTTATCGGAGTAGTGGAAGAGGACAGTTCCGGCTATCCTGACTGCCGTGAAAGTTATATTGAAGCGATGGAGAAGGCGATCAATCTCGGTATAAAAGAGGAGACCGAGATTGCCATACGCATGCCACTGGTGCATATGAAAAAGTCACAGATTGTACAGGCGGCATTGAAACGGGGTGTACCTCTTGAACATACCTGGAGCTGTTACAAAGAGGAAGATGCAGCATGTGGTGTATGTGACAGCTGCCGTCTAAGGCTTAGAGGGTTTGAAGAAGCAGGGGTTGAAGACCCCATTGCCTATGCTCAATAGTTTTGGAAAGCGTTGGCGATGTAGGTAAACTCATACCTGTGTGAGGGGTAGTGTTTAACCCCTTCCTCAATAAACTGTTTGCGTGTGATCTCTCTGTCCCAAAGACGGTACATCAGATCCTTAAACCACTTTTTTTCCATATCGCTTTTTAACCCCATTTTATGATAGTTCGGATTGTTTTGGGTACTTTGGGCAATCTGCATGATAGTGGTGTGGAACCGCTCCTCTTTAGAAGTTGGCAAAGCGGCAGTATGTGCTACACGAGCATGAGGTGTGACAGATGGTTCTGAAATGCTGCATCCGGCAAGCAGTGCTGCTGACAGAGATAGAAAAATAGTTCGTTTCATCTTCTTTTTCCCTTCGGTTTGTAAAGGTGTATCATAACGGAAGTATATCATTGAATTATTAGCCGAAGGTAACACGCTTAGTGTAACGGGACAAAACATCCTACTTCGCGGTCTTTTGCTATCTGAGTGTAAGGGGCAATGAGACCGTGCATGGCAATAAAAATACCATCTTTTTTCATGTATTGAAGTGCAGTATAGGCAGAAGCAAAATTGGCGGCTGCTTCTGTCGGATCGATGCTGAAAGGTACCATGGCACCGGTGAGGATAATTTGCTTTTGCGGTTCGGCATCGGCAAGATAGGCAGCGGTGACATCTATGGTATCGGTACCGTGTACAACAAGGATTTTACGTTGTTTGCTTTGATGGATAGTGGCAAGCAACTCCAGCCGGTCGTGTCCGGTCATCTCTAGTGAATCTTTGCCAATGATGTTGAGTAGCTCAAAAGAGTGCTTCCACTTTTCTGCCAGTATTGTGACTGCCTGCCCTTCCTTATCTACCTCCAGCTCTCCAGTGAGAGGGTTGTAGTGTTTATTGAAGGTACCACCGGTATTGATAACAAGTATTTTTTCCATAGTATCTCTTTTCTTCAGAATATTAAAAGTGTCCATAAATCTTTTTTGCGAATGGTACTATATTTTACCTCAATGATGATAAAATAGCGCAATTTAAATTTGGAGAAAAAGTATGATCATGAAAGGCAAAAAGGGTGTTGTTCTTGGCATCGCAAACAAAAAATCAATTGCTTACGGTATCGCAAAAGCGTGTCAGGAGCAGGGTGCCAAGATGGCGATCACTTTCCTTAACGAACGCTTTGAGAAGAAATTGGCTCCTGTTGCCCAAGAGCTTGGGTGTGAAGGACGTTTCTACCCGTGTGATGTGAGCAAACCCGAAGAGATCAAAGCACTTAGAGAATCGCTCCAGAAGGACTTTGGGCAGATAGATTTTATTGTCCACTCCATCGCTTTTGCTCCCAAAGAGGGACTTAGCGGTCGTTTTATGGATATCTCCAAAGAGGCGTTTGATGTGGCGATGGATATCTCCGTCTATTCGCTTATCGAGATTACGCGTGAACTTAAGCCTATTCTCTCAGATAGTGCTTCGGTATTGACACTCTCCTACTACGGTGGGGTGAAATATATACCAAACTATAACCTTATGGGAATTGCCAAAGCGGCACTGGAGATGACGGTGAAGTATCTTGCCGAAGATCTCGGGCGTGACGGTGTGCGTGTGAATGCTATCAGTGCAGGTCCTATCAAAACACTTGCTGCTGCAGGGATTGGTGACTTCTCCTTTATGCTCAAGTGGAACGCGGCACACGCACCTTTGAAGAAAAATGTTACCATTGAAGAGGTGGGCAACTCAGGTATGTACCTGCTCTCTGACCTCTCTTCTGCCGTGACCGGTGAGATCCACTACGTCGATGGCGGATTTAACATCATGGGGATGCCGGCGGTCGAGTTTGATGAAAGCGGTAAGCCGACGATTGCATGGAATGGGGAGTCAAAATAAGTGCTGTGCACTTATTTTGAAGTGAATAGTGAGGAGTGAAGAGTGAAGAGTGTCGGTTTGCATTGCTTTGCAATGCCTTTATTGGTGATATTGAGAGGATTAAAAAAGAACGATGCCTAAATCTTCTCAACACTCAACACTCAGCGCTCAACGCTTAAAACACGACAGTGCTGCCTATCTTGAAAAGAAAAAATTCTTTGAAAAAGTCCTGACAATCTACGGGCGAAATGCGGTGCTTGAGGCGTTGGAAGATCCTTCGGTAACTGTTTACAAACTGCACTTTTCCAAGTCAAACAAACCCGCCCCCGTACTCAAGCAGATGGAAGCCATTGCCAAACAGCGTGGCATTGACGTAGCCTACCATGACAAAGCCGCACTCTCCCGTATCTCCAAAAATGCCAAACAGGATCAGGGGGTAGCACTTGATATTGTATTGGAGCATTTTGGAAATGAAGAGGATTTCCTTTCCAAAAATGCAAGCTACCGTATCCTTGCGCTTGATGGCATCACTAACCCGCAAAATCTTGGTATGATTATCCGCTCTGCGGCTGCGGGAAACATCGATGCGATCATTTTACCAACCAAAGGGGCTGCGCAGATCAGTCCTCTGGTCATCAAGGCAAGTGTTGGTACACTCTTTAAAATGCCCATTATCAAAACCTCAGATTTGGCAAAAACGCTGCAACATTTTAAAGCGGAGGGCGCTGACCTCTACACCCTCTCATCCCATGCCAAAAAGAGTTACAAAGAGCAGCACTATAGCGGCAAAACTATCTTTGTACTGGGTAATGAGAGTGAAGGGGTTAGTAAAAAAGTTGAGGCACTTTGTAATGAAAGTATCGCTATTCCTATGAAGAGAGGGGTTGAGTCGCTTAATGTGGCTGTAACGGCTTCTTTGTTAGCGTTTTTAGAGTAGATTTAATATGACAAAATGACATATTTGTAAAACGCTTTTTAAATTTTGGGTAGAATATCTTCAGTACACATTATAAGGAAATAGCGTATGCCAGCTACCAATACTATCCAGTGCCCAAACTGCGGTACGACCATTGATATTGATGCGATTTTTTACCATCAGATAGAAGAGAAGTTCAAAGCCGAGCAGCTTGCACAGAAGAAGCGTCTGCAAGCGGAGATTGAGGAGGCACGCAAGCAGTACAAAACCCATCTTGATGCTCTTAAAGCCAAAGAGGATGCGCTTGCAGAGGAGAAAGAGAAATTTGACGAGCAGCTTCGCAAAGCAACTAAAGAGCAGCTCAAGGCTGAAAGAGCCAAGCTTATCGATGAGCTCAAGCGTGAACTTGCCCAAGAGCAGAGTGAATCAATGTCACTGCTTCAAAAAGAGTTGGAGGAGAAGTCCAAAAAGCTTCAAGAACTTCATGCTGCTACTGCAAAGATAGCACAGCTTGAGCGGGAGAAAGCAGAGCTTGCCGCCAAAGCCAAAGCTGAAGCGGAGCTTGCACTCAACCAAAAGCTCTCAGAAGAGAAAGCAAGGCTTCAAAAAAGCCTTGATGAGGCTGCTGCCGCCAAACTCAAAGAGATAGAAGAAGCCAATGTGCTCAAACTCAAAGAGAAAGAGGAGCAACTCGAGCAACTCAAACGCAGCCTCGAAGATGCCAAACGCAAAGCCGAGCAGGGGAGTATGCAGGTACAGGGTGAGGCACTGGAGCTTGCTATCGAGCAGTGGCTCTCTACTCAGTTTCCTTTCGATAGCATCGAAGAGGTCAAAAAGGGTGCCTTTGGTGCTGACTGCATCCAGACAGTCCATACCCGCGATGCCCAAAACTGCGGCATTATCTGCTACGAGTCCAAAAACACCAAAGCATGGAGTGACAACTGGATTGTCAAGCTCAAGCAGGATATGCTTAAAGTCAGTGCAGATATTGGTGTGCTGGTAACATCAGTTTATCCGAGTGGTATGGAGCGTATGGGCTGGGTGGAAGGTATCTGGGTATGCAGTCTCGATGAATTTAAAGGTTCAGTATCACTACTGCGTGAAAGTCTCATTCGTGTGCATGCGACAGTGCAAAAAGAGGAGAATAAAGCCGACAAGATGACACTGCTTTACAACTACCTTACAGGCAATGAGTTTCAGATGCAGCTTAAAGCGATCGTTGACGGCTTCATACAGATGCAAACCGAACTTGACAAAGAACGCCGCTCCCTCATGGCAGCCTGGAAACGCCGTCAGAAACTCATCGACTCCGTCCTTGCCAACACCACCGAGATGTACGGCTCACTTCAGGGGATTGCCGGGGGGAATGCGTTGCCGAAGATAGATGTATTAGAGTTGCCGGAGGAGTAATAAGTTAAAAAATAGGATATCATAATAATTGACATAGGTAAAAAAGTATGATAATATGTATGACAATAAATCATATATAAGGATACACTTATGCTTAGAAAAACAGTTTCAATTGATGAAGAGCTTTTTTTGGCATTGAAAAGAGAGGGGATATTTGAACATTTTAAAAACTTTTCGGAACTGGTGTCAAGTTCCTTGCAAAATACGCTTGAGACAATAAGGCGGGAAAATTACAGACAGCAGATCGCGCAGATGGCACAAGACCCTATGGTCATGGAAGATATAGAACAGATACAGGAAAATTTCAAATATGCAGACAGGGAAGTAGATGCAGTTTGAGATATACTGGGCAAATCTCAATCCAACTGCAGGGAGGGAGCAGGCAGGGCACAAACCTGTACTTGTGGTCTCAAACGATATTGAAAATCAAATGGATATTGTGACCGTTATTCCCATAACTTCCCGTAAAAAAGGCAGAAGGATTTACCCAAATGAGGTACTTCTCTTTTTAGAGAACAAAGAGGCGATACTGCTTTGCCATCAGATACGTACAATTGCGAAACAGAGGCTTGAGAAGAAGATGGCAGCGTTGGATGAGACATTGAAGTCCAAAGTGCTTGATGTGCTGTGTATGCGGTTTGAGTGATTTTAAATTAGCATACTGATATTTAGAATTATGCATATGTTCCACGCTTTATAGAGAACTTATTTAGTAAATTTAGTACAATACATCCAATATAAACCACTTGAATAAGGGTATAAACATGACTTTAGAAGAACTGCAACAAACCATTAAAGAAGAGATAGGAGTACTTCTCTATTTCTCTGGAGAGAACTGCAACGTCTGCCATGCGCTCAGACCGAAATTCAAAGAACTGTTTGACAAGGAGTTTCCCAAAATAAGACAGATCTATCTTGATGCGCATGAAAACCCCGAAATCTCGGCACATTTTCAAGTCTTTTCCGTGCCGACGATGATCGTCTTTCTTGACGGACGGGAGTTTGTCAGAGAGGGCAGGGCAGTGAGTCTGCACAAGATGACTGAGCAGCTTAAACGTCCGTATGCAATGATGACGGAGTAAGCCAGAGAGCCCGGCTGTTTGGCAGTGTGCCAAAGAGCGTAGCATTTTTCAAATGCAAAACAAAATATCGGCGCTATTTTAAAATATATTATGTTAACCAAAAAAGCCTTTTTATCCCAAAAATCCCCATAAACCCCTCTAAAATCGATTTTAAGCGCATTTTACCCTTTTTATTAACACAAATTTTGATAAAATCATGCAACTTTGTATATAAAAAGGAAGAGAAGCATGGCTGATTTGTTTGAAGATGGTCACAATACCGAAGAGGTATTGATCGAAGAGAGTATCAAGGCAAGTTATCTTGACTACTCCATGAGTGTCATTATCGGAAGGGCACTGCCCGATGCGCGTGACGGGCTCAAACCCGTACACAGACGTATTTTGTACGCAATGAACGATCTGAACCTCTCACACCGCAGTCCTTACAAGAAGTCTGCGCGTATCGTCGGGGATGTGATCGGTAAGTATCACCCGCACGGTGATACGGCTGTATATGACGCGCTGGTGCGTATGGCGCAGGATTTCTCCATGCAGGCACCGCTCATTGACGGACAGGGGAACTTCGGTTCTATCGACGGTGACAATGCCGCTGCGATGCGTTATACCGAAGCGCGTATGACCAAGATTGCCGAAGAGCTTCTGGGTGATATCGAAAAAGATACGGTCGATTTTGTACCCAACTATGATGACTCTATGGTAGAACCTGACGTACTGCCTTCACGTGTGCCAAACCTGCTGCTGAATGGCTCAAGCGGTATTGCCGTCGGTATGGCGACAAACATCCCCCCACACCGCCTTACGGAACTGGTCGATGCCCTGATCATGCGTATTGACAATCCGGAAATCACAGTTGAAGAGCTGATGAAAGTGGTACAAGGACCTGACTTCCCTACCGGCGGGATCATCTTTGGACGCAAGGGGATCACCGATGCCTATACCACAGGACGTGGGCGTATCAAAGTACGTGCTAAAACCCACATAGAACAGAAGGGCAGCAAAGAGGTGATCATCATCGATGAGTTGCCATATCAGGTCAACAAAGCACGTCTTATCGAGAATATCGCACAGCTGGTACGTGACAAGCAGATAGACGGGATCAGTGAAATCCGCGATGAGTCTGACCGTGAGGGGATTCGTGTCGTGCTGGAGCTCAAGCGTGATGCCATGAGTGAGATAGTGCTCAACAACCTTTTCAAATCAACCCAGATGCAGGTGACCTTTGGGATCATTATGCTCGCGATTAACAATAAAGAGCCAAAGGTGTTCAACCTCCTTGAGTTGTTCGACCTCTTCCTCAACCACCGAAAAACAGTGGTTATCCGCCGTACCATCTTCGAACTGGAAAAAGCAAGAGCCAGAGCGCATATACTCGAAGGGTTGAAGATCGCAGTCGATAACATCGATGAGGTGATCAAGATCATCCGTGCTTCAGAGAATGACGAAGATGCGCGCAACAACCTCATGGAGCGTTTCAGCCTCTCTGAGATCCAGGCAAAAGCGATCTTGGAGATGCGTCTGCGCCGTCTGACGGGACTGGAGATCGAAAAGATCGAAAACGAGCTTGCCGAACTGCTCAAGAAGATCGAAGAGCTTGAGGGAATTCTCAAATCCGAAGCGAAGATCAATGCGATCATCCGTGAAGAACTCGTTGAGATAGGAGAGAAATACGCTACCCCAAGACGTACGGAGATCGTGGATGACTATGATGACATTGACATTGAAGACCTCATTCCAAACGAGCCGATGGTTGTGACCATTACCCACAGAGGATACATCAAGCGTGTGCCGGTGAAGATGTATGAGAAACAGCACAGAGGCGGCAAGGGCAAAACGGCGGTAACGACCTATGATGACGATTTCATCGAGAGCTTCTTTACCTCCAATACGCACGATACACTGATGTTTGTTACAGACAGGGGACAGCTCTACTGGCTCAAGGTTTACCGTATCCCTGAAGGGTCACGTACTGCCAAAGGCAAAGCGGTGGTCAACCTGATCAACCTTCAGCCTGATGAGAAGATTATGGCGATCATTCCGACTACAGATTTTGATGAGAGCAAATCGCTGGTATTCTTTACCAAAAACGGTATCGTCAAGCGTACAAATCTTTCGGAATACTCCAATATCCGCAGCAACGGGGTACGGGCGATCAATCTTGATGAGGATGATGAGATTGTCACTGCAAAGATCGTCATACCTGATACAAAATGGCTCTTTGTTGCAACGAAAAAAGGACTTTGTATCCGCTTTAAAGTTGAAGATGCCAGAGAGATCGGACGTGTATCACGTGGGGTAACTGCGATTAAGTTCAAGATCGACGGTGACTATGTGTGTGGTGCAACGACCATTCAAAATGAAGAGGATGAACTGCTGATGCTTTCTGAAAAGGGACTTGGCAAGCGTACAACTGCCTCTGAGTACCGTGAACAGAACCGTGCCGGAAAAGGAGTGATCTCTATGAAGTTGACGCCTAAAACCGGTGATGTGGTCGGTGTGGTACTTGTAGAGGAAGACAAAGACCTTATGTGTCTGACCAGTGTTGGCAAGATGATCCGTGTCGATATGGAACAGATCAGAAAAGCAGGACGTAATACCTCCGGTGTCAAAGTGGTCACTGTGGAGAAAAAGGATACTGTTGTGAGTATGGCAAAGTGTCAAAAAGAGGAGAAGCTGGAGAATGAAGAAGAGAGTGAAGAGACCAATACTGCAGATAATGCAAAAAATAACATATTAAATACTTTAGATTTAGGATTGGAATAAGATGAAAAAATACAATATAGCAATCGTTGGCGCCTCCGGTGCCGTAGGAGAAGAGCTCTTTAGAGTGCTTGAAGAGGTAAAGTTTCCCATCAATGACATTTTACCGCTTGCAAGTGCCAACAGTGTAGGTGTTGAGGTAGAGTGCCAAGGAAAAACCTATAAGATTGAAGAGTTGACCGAGACTGTTTTTGAAGGGCGCGATATTGATATTGCATTCTTCAGTGCAGGTGGCAGTATTTCGGCACACTATGCCAAGTATGCGGTCGAAGCGGGTGCTGTGGTCATCGACAACACTTCACACTTCCGTATGGATCCGGATGTACCGCTGGTTGTGCCTGAGGTCAACCCTGAAGATATTGAACTTTGGGAAGATACAGGCATCATTGCCAACCCCAACTGTTCGACCATTCAGATGGTACAGCTGCTCAAACCGCTTGATGATCTCTACGGTATTAAACGTGTCGATGTCAGTACCTATCAGGCGGTTTCAGGTGCGGGTAAAAAGGGGATGGAAGAGCTTGTGATGCAGATGAAAGACTTTTTTGCCTTTAAACTTGATGAGACGGAAATTGAGGCGTTCAGCCACCAAATTGCGCTCAATGTTATTCCTCAGATCGATAAACCGATGGAGAACGGCTATACCAAAGAGGAGATGAAGATGGTCAATGAGACCAACAAGATCATGCATACTGACTTTGCCGTCTCAGCTACGTGTGTACGTGTACCTGTACTGCGTTCACACTCCGAGTCTATTACCATAACGTTTAGAGAAGGTGTGGATGTCAGTGTGGAAGAGGCAAGAGAGGCGTTGGCAAATTTTGAAAATGTCAAAGTGATCGACGATCTTGAAAAAGGAGAGTATCCTATGCCGATCATCTCTACCGATACGGACTATACCTATGTCGGACGTATCAGAAAAGATATCTTCTCTGAAAACATCCTGCATATGTGGGGTGTGGCCGATCAGGTAAGAGTAGGGGCAGCGACTAATGCCGTACGTATCGCACAGAAGTGGATCAAGCTTCAGGAGGATGTGTAAGTCTATGAAAGAGACACATACAGAAGAAGAGCATTTGGCTATGGATAAAGAAAACCAGTCGGTGATCGAACATGCATTTGAGAGCCTGCTGTGGGGGACGCGTTTTTTCGTACTGCTTGCGGTGATCTTCAGCATGATCGGCGGTATTGCACTCTTTATTGTTGCCAGTGTGGATGTATGGCATGTTGCGGTGAGTGTATTTGAGAACTATTTTGGTCATGCAGGACATATAGCGAACTTTCATGAAAAAATCGTAGCTGAACTCATTGGTGCCATTGACCTCTATCTGATAGCAATTGTGCTTTTCATTTTCGGGTTTGGGCTCTATGAACTCTTTATCTCCAAGATCGATGTGGCTGAGCGCAGCGCGGCTTCCAAGATACTGGAGATCCATTCGCTCGATGAACTTAAAGACAAGCTTGCCAAGGTGATTATTATGGTGCTCATCGTCGGCTTTTTCAAGCGTGCCATGCATACAACCTACGGTGGTGCGATGGACATGCTTGCCCTTGCCGGTGCCATTTTGGCGCTTGCTTTGGCATTCTATTTTATGCATAAGGGAGACAATCACTGATGAGCAAAATATTTGTAGATGCCTGTTTGGGCAAAGAGACACCATACACACCCGTATGGATGATGCGACAGGCGGGGCGCTATCTGCCCGAATATATGAAAGTGCGTGCCGAGGCAGGGAGTTTCCTTGACCTGTGCCACAATCCTGAAAAAGCGTGCGAAGTAACCCTTCAGCCGGTAGACATTGTAGGTGTTGAAGCGGCGATCCTTTTTAGCGATATTCTGGTTATTCCTGATGAGATGGGGATGGATCTGAGCTTTGTCAAAGGGGAGGGACCGAAATTCTCTGATCCTATTGCCTCTCAAGAAGATCTTGACAGACTGATTGGCGGTGAAGAGGCTGCGAGCAGACTTACTTACGTGTATGATACGATCAAACTGATCAAAGAGCGCCTGGCAGAAGATAAAGCCCTTATCGGTTTTACCGGTGCGCCGTGGACGTTGGCGACTTATATGATAGAGGGGCAAGGAACCAAGACCTACAACATCTGCAAAAAGATGATGTACTCTAACCCTGAACTATTGCACAACATCCTTGCCAAAGTGACCGAAGTAGTCAAATACTATATGGAGAAGCAGATTGAGGCAGGTATCGATGTCGTACAGATATTTGACAGCTGGGCAGCGGCGATCGAGCCAAGCAAATACGATGAGTTTAGCTGGAAATATATGATAGAGATTGCCGACTATCTTAAAGCGAAGTATCCTCACATCCCTATCATTATGTTCCCTAAAGGGATTCCGGCATTTGTCGAGCGTGGATTGGTCTACGGAAACTTTGATGTCTTTGGTGTCGACTGGGGTACACCAATGGCACTGGCTAAAGAGAAACTGGGAGAGAAGTATGTCCTCCAGGGCAACATGGAACCCTGCCGCCTCTACTCCAAAGAAGCAACCACCGAGTGTGTTGAAGCGCTTCAAGAGATCATGGGTGGCAAACGCCACATCTTCAACCTCGGACACGGTATCCTGCCTGATGTACCGGTGGAGAATGCGAAGCATTTTGTGAGTGAATGTCATAGAGTCAGTCGTAAAGACTGACTCTATGACACAGCATGTAGTGTGTAGCGTTTAGTGTGTAGGAATTAAAGGATATTTTTATGCGATGTGAACGGCTTGATGTTTGGAAGCGTAGTTGCCGGTTGAGTGTTAATATTTATAAAGCATTTGCTGCATGTAAAGATTTTGGATTTAAAGATCAAATCACGAGAAGTTCACTCTCCGTTGCCAGCAATATCGCTGAAGGCATGGAAAAAGAGTCAGACAAAGACAAGAACCGTTTTTTAAATATTGCACAAGGTTCAGTTGCAGAGTTGATAACACAAATATACATTGGAATTGAAATAGGGTATATTCAAAAAGAAAATGGTATGTTATGGGTTAAAGAGCTTAATGAAATTCTCAAAATGCTTAATGCGCTAAAGAGGAACTATGCCTAAAAAATCTACACGCTACACGCTACACGCTACACGCTTCCCAAATATCATCTTCGGTCCCATCTCCTCCCGCCGTTTTGGTAAATCCCTCGGTGTCGACCTGAGCCCAGGCAAAAAGCAGTGTAACTTTGACTGTCTCTATTGTGAGCTCGATCCTGCCAAGACAATGGTTGCACAGGATGAGGTGCTGTCAGTTAAGCAGATTGTCAAGGCGGTGAAGGAGGGACTGAGAGAGCATGGCGATATCGATGTGCTCACCATCACTGCCAATGGAGAGCCTACACTCTATCCACATCTTGCAGAGCTTATGGATGAGATCAACAAGATCAAAGGTAAGACCAAAACCCTTATTCTCTCCAATGCTGCTACGATAGATGATCCTAAAGTGCAGGAGGCACTGCTGAAGTTTGATGAGGTGAAGCTTTCGCTTGACTGTGCCACCCAAAAGTGTCTTAAAAGGCTTGATAGATCGCATGAGGGTATCGATGTGGAGCATATCAAGGCAGGAATGCTTGCTTTTAGAAAGCGATATGAAGGTGTATTGATCATCGAAATACTGATTGTCGCTACCCTTAATGACAGACCTGAAGAGATCGCTGCGCTCAATGACTATCTGCTTAAACTGAGTCCTGACAGAATCGACCTTGGTACGATCGACCGTCCACCGGCATTTGATGTTAAACCGGCCAGTTATGAGACGCTGTTGAGACTGAGCCAACAGTTTGACCCCTCATTGCCGCTTTATATTGCCTCACGTAAAAAAGCGGAGATGACTCCCTCATCATATAGTAATGAGGAGATACTAGATACGCTTACCAAGCGTCCGTTAACCAAGGAAGATATTGGCGTATTGCTGGATGAAGAGAGTCAAAGACGCTTTGAAGTTTTGAAAAATGAGAAAAAAATCATACCTGTAAACTTAAATGGTGTAATTTTTTATAAAAAGGCTTGAAAAACCCTTGACTTTAAAGGCATTTTTCTCTATAATCCCATTCACAAATTTAATTGTTCCGGCATAGCTCAGCGGTAGAGTAGATGACTGTTAATCATTTGGTCCCAGGTTCGAATCCTGGTGCCGGAGCCACTTTCTTGCTTTCATAAAAATACTTCAGAACTATTAATTATGAAGATGTTATAATATCAATTTAATTTTATTTTTCAAGGAAAAAGATGAAAATCTTAGTAACCGGAGGTGCGGGATATATTGGATCACATACCTGCGTATTGCTACTTGAAGCGGGATATGATGTTGTGGTGTTTGACAATTTCAGCAATGCTTCTAAAGAGAGTATTTCAAGGGTAGAGGCTTTAACGGGGAAAAAGATTATCTTGGTAAAAGGAGATATACGCGACAAAGCAGCGCTGGAGTCTGTATTTTCCAACCATACAATCGATGCTGTCATCCATTTTGCTGGGCTTAAGGCTGTAGGCGAATCGGTACAAAAACCGCTTTATTATTATGAAAACAATGTCTGCGGTACGGTAGTACTGTGCGAAGTAATGGCGGCACACAGCTGTAAATCCATCGTATTTAGCTCATCTGCTACCGTTTATGGAGATCTGCATACTACACCGATAAAAGAGGATTTCCCCCTTTCAGCTACCAATCCGTACGGCAGAAGCAAGCTAATGATAGAAGAGATACTTCGCGATCTTTATGTTTCTGATAGTCAGTGGAAGATCGTACTGTTGCGTTATTTCAATCCGGTAGGGGCACACGAATCAGGGGAGATCGGTGAAGACCCTAACGGTATTCCCAATAACCTCATGCCTTTTATCGCCCAGACAGCAGTGGGCAAACGGGAAAAACTCTCTGTATTTGGCAATGACTATGATACCCATGACGGTACCGGTGTACGAGACTACATTCATGTGGTTGATCTTGCAGAAGGACACCTTAAGGCACTTGAAAAGATAGAAGGAATTAATGGTGTAGAGGCGGTCAACCTTGGTACAGGAAAAGGCTACTCGGTACTCGATATGGTTAAAGCGTTTGAAGAGGTCTCCAGGGTAAAAGTACCCTATGAGATTGCACCCAGAAGAAGCGGTGATGTTGCCAAATGTTATGCCGATCCCTCTTATGCAAAAGAGGTACTTGGATGGGAAGCGAAAAGGGGAATTGAAGAGATGTGTGAAGATACATGGCGGTGGCAGCGTAAAAATCCTGACGGGTACGGCAGTAGAGTATAAGAAAGCTCAGATATATAGCAATCACAGGACTAAGCGTGCTTTGCTATAATATCCACTATTAAAATGAGGGAAATATCTATAATGAATCATACAATAGCAGTGATCGGACTTGGCTATGTCGGTCTGCCTTTGGCACACGCTTTCAGTTCAAAATACAAAGTGATCGGTTTTGATATTGCGCAGTGGCGTATAGATGAACTTCGAAGCGGTCATGACCGTACGTTGGAGCTGAGTGATGAGCAGGTAAAAGAGGGGCTGTCTAACGGCATGGAGTTTACCAACAAACTTGAAGATATTGCTGCATGCAATACCTATATTGTTACTGTACCAACCCCGATTGATGAGCATAAGCGTCCAGACTTGGCACCACTGCTTAAAGCCAGTGAGAGCATTGGTAAGGTACTGAAAAAAGGCGATATTGTCATCTATGAATCTACCGTCTATCCCGGAGCGACAGAAGAAGATTGCGTACCGATACTTGAAAAAGTAAGCGGATTAAAGTTTAACAAAGACTTTTTTTGCGGCTACTCCCCTGAACGTATCAATCCCGGAGATAAAGAGCATACCGTTACCAAAATCCTTAAAGTTACCTCCGGCTCCACTCCTGAAATCGGGAAGATTGTAGATGATCTCTATGCCTCTGTCATTACGGCAGGAACGCACCTTGCACCCAGTATCAAGGTTGCCGAAGCGGCAAAGGTGATCGAAAACTCCCAGCGGGATATCAATATTGCCTTTGTCAATGAACTTGCTATCATCTTCAATAAACTTGGTATCGACACAGAAGCGGTGCTTGAAGCAGCAGGAACGAAGTGGAATTTTCTGCCGTTTCGTCCGGGACTTGTCGGAGGGCACTGTATCGGTGTTGATCCGTACTATCTGACACACAAAGCCCAGGAAGTAGGGCATAATCCGGAGATTATCCTTGTGGGACGCCGTCTCAATGACAATATGGGTATCTATGTTGCCAATCAGGTTGTCAAGCTGATGATCAAAAAAGGGCAGAAGATAGAAGGGGCAAGCGTACTGGTACTTGGGATCACCTTCAAAGAGAACTGTCCTGATATTCGAAATTCACGTGTTATAGATGTCATCTCCGAACTTCGGGAATTTGGTACGAATGTCGATGTCTATGATCCGTGGGCAGATCCAAAAGAGGTCAAAGCGGAGTACAACATAGACCTGCTGAAGAGCATTGATCAGAAACTGTTGGCTGATTATGATGCTATTGTGTTAGCTGTTGCACATGAGGAGTTTAAAAAGATGTCACTACAGTCCAACAGTAATCAGGTGATTTATGATATCAAATCCATATTAGACAATGCAGATGGAAGGCTTTAAAATGAAAATCGCTATAGCAGGAACAGGATATGTAGGACTCTCAAACGGTATTTTGCTTGCACAGCACAATGAGGTGGTCGCACTCGATATCGTTTCTGAAAAAGTAGAAATGCTCAATAACAAAATCTCTCCTATTGAGGATGCAGAAATTGAGGAGTATCTTAGAGAGAAACCTCTTAATTTTAGAGCGACACTGGATAAAGAGGAAGCATATAAAGGGGCGGATTTTGTCATTATCTCTACACCTACAGACTATGACCCTGAAACAAACTACTTCAATACATGTTCGGTTGAAGCAGTTATTCAGGATGTGCTTAAGATCAACCCTGATGCGGTCATGGTCATCAAGTCTACGGTACCGGTTGGTTATACCAACTCTGTCAAAGAGAAATTCGGTACACAAAATATTATGTTTTCCCCGGAGTTTCTGCGTGAAGGTAAAGCACTTTATGACAATCTTTATCCAAGCCGTATTATTGTGGGGGAACAGAGTGAACGAGCAAAACAGTTTGCTAACCTTCTGGCACAGGGAGCGATCAAAGAGGATATTCCGATACTTTTTACCGATGCGACTGAAGCAGAGGCGATCAAACTCTTCTCCAACACTTACCTTGCTATGCGTGTAGCGTATTTTAACGAGCTTGACTCTTATGCCGAAGCGCATGGGCTCAATACCCGTCAGATCATTGAGGGGGTAGGGCTTGATCCACGTATTGGAAGCCACTACAACAACCCGAGTTTCGGATATGGCGGCTACTGTCTTCCCAAAGATACCAAACAGCTTCTTGCAAACTATAAAGATGTCCCCTCCAATATTATCCGTGCTATCGTTGATGCCAACAGTACAAGAAAAGATTTTATTGCCGAGTCTATTTTAAAACGTAATCCAAAGATTGTCGGGGTCTATAGACTGGTGATGAAGAGCGGATCGGACAACTTCCGTGCCTCTGCGATTCAGGGGGTCATGAAACGGATCAAAGCCAAAGGGATAGAAGTTGTTGTCTATGAGCCTGTACTGAGCGAAGATGAATTTTACAGATCACGTGTGATCAAAGATCTGGATGAGTTTAAAAAGATATCGGATGTGATTGTTGCAAACAGGCTTTCAAAAGAGTTGATGGATGTGGAAGAGAAGGTCTACACTAGAGATATATTTAACAGTGACAGTTAAGGGAAAACAGTGAAAATTCTTATTACGGGTACGGCAGGATTTATTGGTTCTCATTTGGCAAAGAGACTTTTAGAAAGAGGTGATGAAGTCGTTGGACTTGACAATATCAATGACTATTATGACATACGTGTAAAATATGGCAGACTCGAACGTGCGGGTATTACTGAAGAGAAGATCGTATACAATAAACTGGTTAAAAGTAGTGTGTATGACAACTATCAGTTTATACAGCTTAACCTTGAGGATAAGGAGAATCTAGACAGGCTTTTTGAAAAAGAGAAGTTTGACAAAGTAGTAAGTCTCGCAGCCCAAGCAGGAGTACGTTATTCGCTTAGCAACCCTATGGCGTATATTGACAGCAACATAGTCGGTTTTGCTAATTTGCTTGAAGCATGCAGACATCACGATATTAAAGGGCTGGCATATGCAAGTAGTTCATCTGTGTATGGTTTGAATGAGCAGCAGCCGTTCTCTACCCATGCCAATGTAGATCATCCTATCAGCCTCTATGCCGCAAGCAAAAAATCCAATGAGTTGATGGCGCATACCTATAGTCATCTTTATGGCATACCTACAACCGGACTGCGTTTTTTTACCGTCTATGGTCCATGGGGACGTCCCGATATGGCACTCTATCTCTTTACCAAAGCGATTCTTGAAGATCGTCCTATCGATGTATTCAACTATGGTAATATGCAGCGGGACTTCACCTATGTTGATGATATTGTGGAAGGCGTTGTACGGGTTATAGACAATCCTCCAAAAGGCAACCCTGAATGGGATGGAATGCATCCTGACCCATCATCTTCACCTGCACCATACAAAATATACAATATTGGGAATAACAACCCTGTAAAACTGATGGATTTTATTGAAGCAATAGAAAACAAATTGGGTAAAAAAGCCAAAAAGAACTTATTGCCGATTCAGGCGGGAGATGTACCCTCAACCTATGCAGATGTTTCAGATCTGATCGATGATCTTGGGTATCAACCTAAAACCTCTATTGAGGAGGGTATCAGCAATTTTATCGATTGGTATCTTGAATTTTTTAAGGTAAACGATCTTTAAATGGATAGCAAGACCATTAGGTTTCGTATCTTACCGACTAAAGAGAAAGTTAAACTGATTGCATTACTGTATATTTCTGTCTGGATGACCTCTCCTTTTCTTGCATATGGGATGCTCTATCGGGTTGTTGCTTTTGTTGCATTGCTGGTATGGTTACTTATTGAGATGTTTGACAGTAGAAGTGTGATATGGAAACCGTCAAGCTATATTCTCATATTGTACTTTTATATCTTATATACATTTCCGGTAGGCTATCTTGAAGACGGTATTGCTTCGGTTACGAGAAATGTTCAGTTTTACTTTATGCTGTTTTTTCTGATAGTATATGAATCATACAGGCGAAAATCACTGCTGATGCTAAAGCCGATAGTAGCGATCAATATTGTATTTTTTGCGGTATGGACTTTGACTACCTACAAAGGACTGCTTGTTGACGGACATGCTGCGCGTTATATTATTCGAAGCGGGGCAGAGGCGATAGCATTGACCAAACAGGGCATAGGCGGGTTTACATTTGTCTACTCTTTGCTTATATATATTATTTCCCTTATGGCACTGATTCGTCACCGCATATACCACAAAAAGTTTTTGACACCGGTTTCTGTATTTTTGCTCTTCAGCCTTGTACTTTCGATGATGGTTGTATTGAAGGCAGAATACAGTACAGCAGTAATTTTGATGGTACTCTCCTCTACTTTGTTTATTTTTTATTCAGATAGCATATCTAAAAATATTATTCTGTTTCTCAGTCTGATACTGGTATATATTGCAATGGAGTATTATTTTATCGATATTTTGACTATGTTGCAGCCTTATGCGGAAGGAACAAACTATAGCCACAAAATTTCAGATACCATCGCAACACTTCAAAGTGGTGAAACTACGGGGACGGCAAAAGACCGTATTGACCGTTATGTACGAAGCTTTAATCTGTTTCTGGAATATCCGTTTACCGGTACATGGAGTATTATGCCTGTAGGAAAACACTCTTTGCTTTTAGATACTTTTGCACAGTATGGTCTCTTTGTAGGTATTGCATTGATTTATATGCTCTTTAAACCGTTGGTAGATATCTATAAAACACATAAAAGAAATCGTGGATTTGCTTTGACAATGCTCTTTCTCGCTGTTGCCCTTGTAAGTTTGAATAATGTTGCTATGGCGTATGGATTCATGTTGTATGTCTTCTACCCTTATGTTATCGAAAGAGTTGAAAATGCGTAATATTATTGTCTACGTAGGAGGATTTAAGTTCCCAGAGCAGAATGCAAGTGCGGTTAGGGTAAGAGAGAATGCATGGCTATTACATTCTCTTGGCTATGAAACCGTTCTTGTAGGAAAATTGCCAGAATATAATGGCAATGTTACTTATAAAATAAAAGTTGACTCTTTTGATGCCTATGATATCCGTCATCCTTTTCCTGATTGCCGGTATTCTCTCTATACGACCTCTATCAAATCAATAGAGGATATTGTTGCTCACTATGGTTTAAACAAAATTGCAATGATAATCGCCTATAACTATCCGGCAATTGCATTGCATAAACTTGTTGTATTTGGAAAAAAGAACAATATTGCAGTTGCAGCAGATATTACTGAGTGGTACGGATGGGAAGGATGGCGTCTGGATCGTAACCTCAAACGCCTTTTTGATACGCAGTTTCGTATTCGGTATGTGGCTAAAAAAGCAGGCAATATTATTGTTGCAAGCCAGTATATGAGACAATTTTATGAGGGGTATAACAGTGTCATCTGGCCATTTTGTGTACATACCGAACTTGAACGTTGGCAGTTTTCTAAAGAATATACTTCAAATACTATATGTACTTTTGTATATACCGGCAGTCCTGGCATCGGCATGAGCAAAGATAGGCTCAATCTTTTGATTGAGGCATTTAATGTACTACATGATGAAAATATCTCATTTAGATATATTATTCAGGGGATTACAAAAGAGCAGTATTTAAACACTTTTAGATCACATAGAAGTATTTTAAATAAAATGGATAAGAGTATTGTATTTAAAGGAAGAGTACCACACAAAGAGGCACTTGAAACACTCCAGAAGGCAGACTATTCTCTCTTTATCCGTCCAAATAACCGTGTAAGCCATGCAGGTTTTCCTACAAAAGTGATGGAGGCTTTTACCGTTGGTGTTCCGACAGTTACCAATGATACAAGTGACATAGCATCCTATGTTAGAGATGATGAGAATGGATTTATCATTCCCGATATCACTTTGGAGAGTATTGTCAAAACACTAAAAAAGGCAATACATCTTCCTGAAAACAGACGAAAGGAAATAAGAGAAAATTGTCGAAAAGAGAATCCTTTTGCTTTAAAGCGTTTTCAAGAGCAGGTACAACATTTTATTATGAATGCAAGGAATAGTATATGAAAATTCTATGGGTTGTCAGTTTCCCTCTTCCGGCAGTAGCCTATCTTCTTAATATGGAAAAAATTCCTTTTGGTGGATGGGTCACAACGATGCTCTCCCAGTTAAAAACAGTGGATGCCTTTGAGCTTTCTGTTGCGATGAAAGCACCGGTAGAGAAACGAAAACATACTAAAATAGATGGCATAGACTACTACCTTTTGCCCCAATCTTCAAAGGACAGGTTTGATGTCTGTCAGGAAGATGTTGACTGGGTACTCGAAGATGTTTCACCGGACTTGCTCCACGCAGAAGGGACGGAGACTGCCTATGCATACCGTATGCTGAAAACTTGGCAAGGAAACAATATCGTTTCGATGCAGGGTATTCTAAACGGTTATGAACCCTACGAATACGGACACCTGCCTGTTGCCGAATATATTGCGACTTTCAAGGGACAGGCTGCTTTGATGTCCGTGGCTCTTCTTGCCAATAAACTGCTCTTTTTCAAAAAGCGTGTCACCAAAGAGATGCGCAGCATCAGACTTGCAAAAAATATTTTGGGGCGTACCACCTGGGATAGGGCACACTCCTATGCGATCAACCCGAGAGCAAACTACCATACATGCTACAGGGTACTGCGCGATCCTTTTTATCAAAAGCAGTGGGATATCCAAAAGATAGAACGCCACACGATCTTTGTAGGCAATGCAGCTCAGCCACGGAAAGGAGCGCATATTGTTATGCGGGCAGTGGCACAGCTTGTAGATGAATACCCCGATATACAAGTGTTTGTCGCCGGAGAGAAACCCCAACGCACCAGTTGGAGAGAGTGGAAAAAGGTTATCGGCTATCCTGCCTATTTTCGCCGTTTGATAGAAGATCTCGGGATTGAACAGAGAGTGGTTTTTCTGGGGGTGCTTCAGGCGGAGGAGATGGCTCAAAAAATGTGCCAGGCACATGTCTGTGTTCTCTCATCAATCATTGAAAACAGTCCCAATACCCTTGGTGAAGCGATGATCATGGGGGTACCGGCGATCAGTTCGTATGTAGGCGGTGCGCCCGATATGGCCACAGACGCAAAAGAGGCACTCTTTTACCGCGATGACGATCCGCAACTGCTGGCCTATAGAATTAAGCAGGTTTTTGATGATGATGCACTGGCACTGCACCTTTCTGCCAATGCCTCTAGGCGTGCACACAAGACCCATGACCGTGATGAAAATCTTCAGCGTATGATTGACATCTATCAGACTGTTTTAAGAGGGAAGTAATGCAGGGTAAACAACCTTTGGCTCCTGTTGTATTGTTTGTCTATAACCGGTTGGAGCATACTCGTCGTACGATAGAGGCACTCTCCAACAATACGCTTGCCTCAGAAAGTAGACTCTATATTTTTTCCGATGCCCCCCCAAATGCGGAAGCGGTTAAAGCTGTTGAAGCGGTCAGGGATTATATTCATACATTGAATGCAGCAGATCTTTTTGGTGAAGTGACAATCGAATTGGCCAAAGAGAACAAAGGATTGGCAGACTCCATTATAGCGGGTGTCTCAAAGGTTATGCAGTTGCATGGCAAAGCGATTGTGATGGAGGATGATCTGTTAAGTGCTCCAGATTTTCTCTCTTTTATGAATGATGCATTGGCGTTTTATGAAAAAGATGAGAGTGTCGGTTCAATCTCAGGCTATTCACCGTTAAAAAAGATGCCAAAACATTATACGCATTCTATATGGAAAGCTTGTAGAACAAGTAGTTACGGATGGGCAACATGGCATTCAAGATGGAAAGAAGTTTCATGGAAAATTGATGACTTTGAAGAGTTCCGAAAAGACAAAAAAGCGCGCAGGGCATTTGATGCCTGCGGGTCGGACCGTTTCGATCGTTTGAGACGCCAGCTTGAGGTAGGCGCGAACTCATGGTCAATCCGTTTTGGATATTGGCAGTTTAGAGCGGGAAAATATACGATTTTCCCCTCTTTAACCCGTATTCAGAACATAGGATGGGATGGCAGTGGGGTACATAAAACATCTAATATTAAGAGTTTTAATACAGATATCAAATCAAAGCCAATGCCTTATTTTTTGGAGTATGTCGATCCTGATCCTGTAGTCATTGCACAGCTTAAAAAGATATATTCCGGCTCTGCCCCCGGACGCATTGCACGCTATCTGCGCAATAACGGTTTTGAAAATCTCGAACGTATGTTACGTAAGATGGCAGGTCGGTAATATGCAAGAGAAACCTAAAAGCATACTGTTTCACTACTCCATTTTCAATATCGGTGGAGCGGAAAAATCGACCCTTCGCCTGATGAAAAAACTTTGTGACAGCGGATGGAAAGTAACACTGGTACTTACAACCGGCGGGGGAGCGCTGGAGCCGCAGATAGACTCTCGTATAGAAACCATACGGCTTCGCTCCAGAGAGAGGGGTATCACATTTAAACGTGCCAAAGGGGTAGAGAAAGTGCGTTATCTTCCCGATCTTTTGGCGTATGCTGTGCATAGGGCAGAAGAGATCTGCAAAAAACGGCTCTTTAGAAAAAGATACTATGACGCGGCAGTAGTCTCTTTGCACGGGCTCAATGCCGATTTTGTCTGCCGCTATGTCAAAGCAAAAGTAAAATTGCAATGGATAAGAAACGATTTAAGCCTTTGTGATCCAGATAAAAAAGCATACCGTAACATCAAGCAGCATCTTGCCTGTATCAACCGTTATGTGTGTGTCTCTGCTACGGCACTTGAATCACTCACCTCACTGTTTCCGGAAGTTTCAAACCGTGCAGAGGTGATCTACAATATTCTTGACAAAGAGCAGATGCTGCATTTGGCACAAAGTATGCCCAACCCTTTGGCGGGCTATGGAGAGAAACCAAAAGTCGTAACGGTATGCCGGCTAAGTGACAAAGCAAAAGGGCTGCTTCGTATGGTGCGCGTGCACAGGCGTTTGCTGGACGAGGGATTTGACTTTTACTGGTTTGTTGTCGGAGACGGATCTGACAGAGAGCTTTTGGAACAGGCAATAGAACAAGCCGGGCTGTCAGAACATATGATACTACTTGGAAGCAAGGAAAACCCCTATCCCTATTTCAGTGCGGCGGATATCTGTGCAACATTCTCTTACTATGAAGGGCTTTGCGGTGCGGTCAATGAAGCCAAAGTGCTTGGTAAACCGGTGATCGCTACAGAGTTTTCCGGTATTTATGAGCAGATTGTACCCGGTAAAACGGGAATAGTTGTCAAAAACAGTGAAGATGCTATTGTTGAGGGGATGCAGGCACTTTTGAGTGACAGCACATT
>FPIB01000014.1_pt1 | contig 45995 bp, 37 predicted proteins | sample 1057271 | NCBI WGS metagenome assembly FPIB01 (sample SAMEA4473313, study PRJEB15554) | hydrothermal vent metagenome | biome: marine basaltic hydrothermal vent biome; feature: marine hydrothermal vent; material: water | place: Pacific Ocean | collected 2011-06-14/2011-07-23 | depth 1199 m
CCATAGAAGTTTTTATACCTATTGGATTGATTGTTATTGATATCTATTATAGCAAAATGCTGGTTTTTAGAGGTTGAGTCCGACAGACTCCTAGGGTTTTTACAAGTGCTTTTTTAATTTGTTGATGACAGTTTAGCCAAAAATATTTTTAATATCAAGTATATCAATAGATTTTATTTTATTTTATTTTTTTACACTCTTAACAGTTTATTAACACAGCACCTATACAATGCTTTCTAAAACCGAAAGGAGCATACCATGAGAACAATCGACCAGCTTGTGCTTGATGAAAACAATATCGCTTTCAACCCTGTTGTTGGAAACAGCTATCAGCTCAACGACATTGCAAAAGAGATTCTTGTTGCACTAAGACACTACAAAAGCAAAGAGGAGATCATTGAAACACTCGCACAGAAATATGATGTAAGCAAAGAGGAGCTTTTTATCGATATAAGCGACTTTATGTCCAAACTCAAAATCTACGGGTTGATCTAAGATGAAGATTGCCATCAGCGGACTTAACAACACAGACAATCCGGCTCCGGGCATTCCTGTCATCAAAAGCCTTCAGGGAGAGCATACACTGGTAGGACTCTCTTACAATGCCAATGAACCGGGAAACTATATGGGACTTTGTGAAAAAACCTATTTGATGCCCTACCCTTCACTTGGTATCGAAGAGCTCAAAAAAAGACTTGCCTATATAAAAGAGAAGTCAGATATCGATGCTGTTATCCCCAATCTTGATGCAGAACTTCCTCTCTATATCAAATATCAGCAAGAGCTGGAAGAGGAACTTGACATTCATCTTTGTCTACCATCATTGGAGAATTTTGAACTCAGAAATAAAAACAGACTTGATGCACTCTCCAAAACACTTCACATACACCATCCAAAGACATTTGAGATATCAAGTATAGAAGAGTTGGTAGAACATAGTCAGAAAACAGGGTTTCCCCTTATGATCAAAGGCAACTACTATAAAGCCTATATGTCTTATAACCTTGACAGTGCTATTGAAAATTTTTACAAAATTTCAAATGAATGGGGTTTTCCGGTACTTGTACAGGAGGTAGTTTCGGGAGAAGAGCTGAATCTTGTCGGCGTTGCTGACGGAGAAGGTGAACTCAAAGGCGCTGTTGCCATTAAAAAACTCACTACCACTGACATAGGCAAAATATGGACAGGTGTAACACTACAAAATGACAAACTTATGGAAATTGCTAAAGATTTCGTCGCCGGTACCAAATGGAAGGGACCGTTCGAGCTTGAATGTATTATGGCTAACAATGGTGATATTTTTCTTATAGAGATCAACCCACGTTTTCCCGCATGGGTTTATTTTGCGACAGAAATCGGTATCAACCTGCCCAAAATGGTCGTGGATATCATGCAGAAGATCAATACCCCACCACAGCTTGAGTATCCGCAAAACAAACTCTATGTACGGTACACCGCTGAACTGGTAACCGATTTTACAGATCTTATGAAACTACTCTCAACAAAGGAGCTTTAAAATGAGCAAAAAAACCTACCTTAAACCAACCATCAACAAAGTCGAATTTGCCATGGCATCCAAATATGGAAGTCCGCTTAAAACACAAAAAATCCGTTCAGAAATCGACGGTGTAAAGGTCTCCGATCTGGTTGAACAGTTTGGCAGTCCACTTTTTGTCTTTTCAGAAAGCAAGATAAAAGAGCTCTATCACAACCTTTACAATGCATTCAGTTCAAGATATCCGGATGTCCAGTTTGGATGGAGCTATAAAACCAACTATCTCAATGGCATCTGTAAAGTATTTCATGAACTCGGCTCCATTGCGGAAGTGGTCAGTGAATTTGAGTACCAAAAAGCAAGAGCACTTGGTATTGAAGGCAAAGATATCATCTTCAACGGTCCGTACAAACCTTACGAAGACTTGAAGATCGCTGTCAAAGAGGGAGCAAAGATCCATGTGGACAATTTCTTTGAGCTCAATGATCTTGAAAAGATCGCCGATGAGCTTGGCACTACTCTCAAGGTCGCCATACGGATCAATATGGATACAGGAGTCTATCCGCAATGGTCACGTTTTGGATTCAACTTTGAAAATGAAGAGGCTTATGAGGCAGTCAAACGCATGTATGACGGTGGAAAACTAGAGCTAAACGGTATCCATTCACACATAGGTACCTTTATGCTCGATGCAAACGCCTACAAAATGGCTACCATAAAAATCATGCAGCTAAAAGAGCGTGTTGAAAACGATTTTGGTGCCACCATCGAATATATTGACCTTGGAGGCGGATTTGCCAGCAAATCACATCTAAAAGGGGTCTATCAGTCTCCTAATGTCATTGTTCCTACAGCAGACGACTATGCCGAAGCGATCACCAATGCGATTTACGAGATGAACAAAAGCGATACACTGCCAAAACTCTATCTTGAGACAGGACGTGCACTCATTGACGAAGCGGGTTACCTGCTGACATCGGTACATGGATATAAACGCTTCCCGGACGGTAAAAAAGGCTATATTCTCGATGCCGGCGTAAACCTGCTTTATACCTCTACATGGTATAACTTTAATATCGAACTTGACAGACACTATGAAGGGGAGAATGAACCCTCTATGCTTAACGGTCCGTTATGCATGAATATCGATATTATTGAAGAACATGTGATGCTGCCGGCTCTGGACAGAGGCAGTGTACTCACCATTTCCCCTGTTGGTGCATACAACTATACACAGGCGATGCAGTTTATCCGCTACAAACCCGCGGCGGTACTCATCGATACCGAAGGAACGCCAAGACTCATCAAAGAGGTTGATGATCTGGCAACAGTGAATTACAAAGAGGTCTAAAAGCGTTTATGAAAAATATCAGGACACTACTTTTCAGTGCCATCAAACCCTACTCGGCGATACTGTTTCTTGATAACAAAATCGCCGGTTTGCTGTTGCTGATGATCAGCTTTATCAATCAGTCTGTTGCACTCAGCGGTCTTGCTGCAGTGGTCTTTACCATTCTCTTTGCAGAGTTTCTTCAATTCAAAGAGTCTTACCTCGCACAGGGATTTTACATCTACAACTCCCTGCTGGTAGGGATGGGTATCGGGTATATCTTCGCACCATCCTGGATCAGCATGCTGCTAATTGGTATTTTGTCCGCTTTTACCTTCATGCTCTCATTCATGTTCAACCGTCTTTTCAGTGTTTACAAAATACCCATACTCTCTTTACCTTTTTCGATTGTAACACTCTTTGTCTATTTGGCATCACTCCAATATTCAGGACTCCTTTCAACACTGATGAACAATGCCACAATGTATGACATATCACTGCCTGCGACACTTAGCGGTTTTCTCAAATCACTCGGATCTATCTTTTTTCTTCCCAACAACATTGCCGGTGCAGCAATTGCACTGATCATACTCTATTTCTCGAGAATCATATTTATTATGGCAGTGACGGGATTTTACTTTGGTATTGCACTGCACACACTTTTAATCGACTCCTATATGCAGGCACTGCACAATCCTTACGCCTTCAACTATATCCTTGTTGCAGTCGCACTCTGCGGCATATTTCTGCTGCCGACAGTAAGAAACTTTTTTATGGCACTCATCGGTGTTGCCATCAGTGTGGTTCTTACTGATGCGATAGTTATGCTCTTTAACTACTTTGCCATTCCTGTATTCACTTTGCCTTTCAACATTACCGTTATCTCTTTTATTTTTATACTCTCTATTATCTACTACAAAGAGTTTAATATAGAGATCAAAGCCACCCCGGAAGCCTCTTTGGCAAACTATCTGAGCAAAATATTCCGTTTTGGAGAGATACCGACTAAAATAGCACTTCCCTTTTCCAGTACATGGTCTGTCTATCAGGGATTTGACGGAGCATGGACACATAAAGGAGAATACCGCTACGCCTACGATTTTGTCAAAAAACACCCCAATGGCAAAACCTACCTCTCAGATGGAAAAGCACCACAGGACTATGCCGCTTTTGGAGAATCGGTACTTGCCCCTGTCAGCGGCTATATTGTAGATGCACGCAGTGATCTTAAAGACAACCATATCGGTGAGGTAGACCATATCAACAACTGGGGCAATTACATCATTATCAGAAGTGATCAAGGGTTTTATGTAGAGATAAGCCATCTGATGCAGCACTCCATCCTCCATGAAACAGGTACTTATGTACAGGAGGGAACGATCATTGCAAAATGCGGAAACTCCGGATATTCACCAGAGCCTCACATCCATATTCAGGTACAAGACGTACCCACTATCGGAGGATTTACCCGCCAGTTTCTTTTTAGCGAATACATCATAAACGATAAACTTTTCTACAACCAAATACCTGCTTTGGGAGAAGATATTACAGCGGTTGTGATCAACAAACACATTGCATCGAAATTTCTTTTCATTCTTGACGATACATTCGCTTATGACATTTATGAAAACGGAAACAATGTTGGAAGAATCCTTTTTCAAGTCAAAATGGATGAGACAGGAAAATTTTATCTCACAGACGGAGAGCAGAACAAGCTTTACTTTTACAATACTCTCAAAGAGTTCTATTTCTATCAATATAAAGGATCGGAGTCCTATCTTAAGACCCTTTTTATACTTGCGCCGCGTATCCCGTTTATTTCATCACAGTCTGTCACCTATGAGGACTATCTGCCTGCAAATCTCACAAAAACACCTTTTAAAAGAGCTCTTACAGAGCTTGCGGCAACAGTACACAAAGAGCTCTATCGCCAAACATCTCTCTACACATTCGATGGAGAAAAAATCTCATCAAAATATGGTGAAGTCAGCATCTGTAAATCACACAAAGGCTTTGCAACTCTTACATTCGGTACGACAGAACTAAAGCTTGCTCTGGAAAAACATTTATAATAAGAAGAGCCACTTGCAAATTAATCCACTACAAGTAACCAGTGTCACATGCAGTGCTAAAATAGGCAGTGTAAAAAGCTGCCAAAGAAGTAGTTTTTACAAACTAGATCAAGCTAAAAAATAGAGAAATCTGTTAGAGTCTTTTTCCAGTTGTCAAGTGCGGAGTTAACCCAAATCTTGAAATAGAGATTTCCCGATAATTGAGTCCTCTGAAAACCCCAAGCAAAAATGCTAAAATACCCTAACATTCAACATATATTCTTTGACCACCGCGCTTTTATCGAATGCCAATGAAGCATTCTCCAAAAACTGTTTTTTCCAGCTCTTTAGACTTGTCGGCAGTATCTCATATTTGCTTGCTATTTCGTTGAGTATCTTCTCTCCTTCGAGCAATTCCAGCACCACTTTGGTCTTGAACTCCAAACTGTTTTCTATCAAGAAATTTGTAACATTGTTACGCATTAAACTATTTAGGAGTATAATACGCCCAATATTGACTAAAGGATATAATCGATGGGTAGAGCGTTCGAATACCGAAAAGCAGCAAAGATGAAGCGTTGGGGCACCATGTCCCGTCTCTTTCCAAAACTGGGAAAGATCATTACTATGGCAGCCAAAGAGGGGGGAAGCCCAGATCCTGATATGAATGCCAAACTGCGTACCGCTATCCTCAATGCCAAAGCGCAGAATATGCCAAAGGACAACATCGAAGCAGCGATCAAACGTGCCTTCAACAAAGATGCTGCCGATATCAAAGAGATCACCTACGATGTCAAAGCCCCCTACGGTGTACAGATGATCGTCGAGTGTGCAACAGATAACGGTACCCGTACCGTTGCCAATGTCAAGGCAATTTTGCGCAAGAACAATGCCGAAATGCTTACATCAGGATCACTGAACTATATGTTTACCCGTAAAGCAGTCTTTATCATCGACAAAACAGAGGACATGGATGTTGAAGAGCTTGAGCTTGAACTGATCGACTATGGTCTTGAGGAGATCGAAGAGGATGTTGAACCGCAAGAGAACGGCGAAGATAAGCCGATCTTGAGAATCTATGGTGAGTTCACCTCCTTTGGTGAACTGAGCAAAGCCTTTGAAGAGCATGGCATAGAGCCGAAAAAATCGACACTTGAGTACATCGCCAACACCCCTATCGAGCTCAATGATGAACAGCTTGAAGAGATAGAGGAGCTGATTGAAAAACTTGAAGAGGATGACGACGTACAGACCGTCTATACCAACATTAACTAACACTACATCAAAAGAGCATGAATATCTAACTTCTCAATGCTTAACACTCAGCGCTAAAACAGGCTCCGCCTGTTTTAATACTTTCCGTACTTCTCCACAAACGCCTCATAATCCCCTTCAAAGTCGATCATCGTACCGTCTTCGTTGAGCTTGATGATGCGGTTGGCAAAGGCATCGATGAGCTCACGGTCGTGTGAAACGACGATCGCCCCGCCCTCATAACGGTGCAGTGCTTCACCCAGTGCAACGATCGCTTCAAGATCGAGGTGGTTATTTGGCTCATCCATCACAAGGAAGTTAGCGCTGTCCATCATCATCTTGCTCATCATGACACGGTGCTTTTCTCCACCTGAACAGGCATCGACTTTTTTCTTCTGCTCCTCACCGCTAAATAGCATACGCCCCAAAGTCTTGCGAATGTCGTCGATGTGCCACTTTGGATCAAACCCCTGTATCCACTGTGGCAGCTCCACATCACCGGTGACGATATCAGTGGTATTTTGCGGGAAGTAGCTGGTGGTAATAGTCTGTCCCCAGCTGTAGCTGCCGCTGTCAGCCTCAAGATTGCCCATGAGTATCTCAAGCAGCGTGGTCTTCCCCACACCGTTGGCACCGATAAGCGCGATCTTATCGCCTTTGTTGACCTTGAAAGTGATATTCTCAAGTACCTTCTCATCACCGTAGCTTTTGCTGATCGCTTTAACCTCCAGCACTTCGTTACCGATGTCTCTGTGCGGACGGAACATGATGGAAGGGTCACGGCGGGAAGAGAGTTTGATCTCTTCGATATTGAGTTTCTCAAGCTGTTTTTGGCGTGAAGTTGCCTGCTTGGCTTTGGAGGCATTGGCAGAGAAACGGGCGATGAATTTCTCAAGCTCCTCCTTCTCTTTAAGCGCCTTGCTTCTGTCTGCTTCTGCCTGTTTTGCCATCAGATTGGCTGCGATATACCACTCATCGTAGTTACCGGTAAACTCACGGATGGTCTGAAAGTCCAGATCAAGGATGTGTGTGACCACACCATTAAGAAAGTGTCTGTCATGTGAAATAACCAACAGTGTCCCATCGTGACGTTTGAGCTCCTCTTCAAGCCATGCGATGGTCTCCATATCGAGGTTGTTGGTCGGCTCATCCAGCAGCAACACATCAGGCTTGAGGAAAAGTACCTGTGCCAGCAATATCTTGAACTTGTCTCCGCCTGTAAGCGAACTCATCAGGTCATTGTGCTGCTCTACCGGAAACCCCAGTGTGGTTAGGAGCTTTTCGATCTTCACTTCAGACTCATAGGTAGGATCCTCATCCGCGCAGATCATCTCCAGCTCTGCAAGACGGTTGTTGACTTCATCACTTTCGAAGTCGCCCTCCATGTAGAGCTTCTCTTTCTCTTTCTGGGCATCGTAGAGTCTTTTGTTGCCGTAAAGTACGGCATCTTTGAGTGTAAACTCCTCAAACGCATACTGGTTCTGGCTGAGCATTCCCAGCTTGAGTCCCGGTTGCAGTTGCACTTCACCTTCACTCGGTTCTATCTCTCCGGCAAGGATCTTCATAAAAGTAGACTTGCCCGCACCGTTGGCACCGATGAGCCCATAGCGTTTACCTACATCTAACGTCAGGTTGATCTTGTCAAAAAGCACACGCTTTCCATAGCGCTGTGTAAGGTTGACTGTACTTAGCACGATTGTATCCTTTGTTTTCGGGGTTGGTTGCCCCGTAAAAATTCTTTTGGCATTTTAGCATAAGGGCACCGCTAATAACCCTTTACGCCCATAATTGAAGAGGAATCATAAATCTTATGAATCCAACAGTTCGATCACCTTCTCTATCGGTCTTCCTATTGCCGCTTTACCATCTTTGATGACAACAGGACGTTCAATAAGCTTTGGATGCGCTGCCATCGCTTCGATGAGTTTCTCTTCATCTTCAACCTCTTTGAGTCCAAGCTCTTTGTAGATCGCCTCTTTGGTACGCATGAGTTCACGCGCAGAGATACCCAACATCTTCAGTACCTCTTTGATCTCCTCTTTGGTTGGCGGTGTATCGAGGTAACGTACTACCTCAGCTTCCACACCTCTCTCTTCCAGCAGTTGCGCCGCATTTCTTGATTTGCTGCATCTTGGGTTATGCCAGATGGTGACATTTGCCATCGTATGCTCCTTTGTTGTGTAATGTAACGATCTTCTCATCGACACCGGTAACGACACTTTTGTCTTTGCCTTCATAGTCGATATTTGAAAGCAGGTATCTTACAGCATTGAGCCTTGCTCTTTTCTTGTCATTGGCATCGAGTTCACACCATGGGGCATGCTGTGTACCGGAAATACGAAACATTTTGTCACGAAGCTGCTCATAAACGGGATATGCCTCATGTGATTTGTAGTCAAGTTCCGAAAGCTTCCAGCTTTTGAGCGGATCGGTCTCTCTTTGTTTGAGGCGTTTTGCCTGTGTCTCATAGGATATGTTGAGATAAAACTTGAAAAACAAAATACCGTCATCAACCAGCATCTCCTCCACACCGTTTACCTGCTTGTAGAAGTGGTCATGCTGCTCTTGTGTACAGAAACCAAACACCTGCTCTATACCCGCACGGTTATACCAGCTTCTATCAAAAAAAACGATCTCTCCGGCATTGGGTATCTGCTTGATATGGCGCTGAAAATACCACTGTCCAAGCTCTTTGGAGTTGGGTTTTGGCAGTGCGACAGAGCGTGCTTCTCTTGGATTGAGGTAGGCGTTGAAGGCTTTGATAGTAGAGCTTTTTCCTGCAGTATCCATCCCTTCAAAGATGATCAGCAGACGCTGATTGTTCTCGATCACCCACTTTTGCAGTTTCACCAGTTCATATTGAAGTCTCAGATTCTCTTTCTCATAGAACTTTCGCTCAATATCTCCGTTTTTCTTGAACACTTTTGAAGGGTCTTTCATGTACTCAGGAAGCTCTTTGGTAAAACAGGCTCTTTGCAATTTCACTCTTCATCCCCTTCAGATATCCTAGCACGTCTTCTCTGCTCCATGTGGGCACTGAGTCGCTCACCGGTTTCAAGCTTCATCAGCAGTCTGGCATTGTTGACCCTGAGTTTGTTGTTCTCATCATGCACCTCTTCCATGCGTGTTTTAAGTGCCGCATGTTCAGACTGAAGTGCCTCATGCATCCCCTGAAGGCTTTCAAACTGCGCTGTTGTCCTTGCAAGGGTGTTTTGTGTCTCCTGAAGCTCTTTCTGCACGGCAGCAAGACTCTCCGTGGTCTTGGCAAGACGTGCTTTGGTATCGTCAAACTGTGCCAAAAGCTGTGCCTGCTGCGCATTATCCATTTGGTAGCGCTTCAGTTCATACTCAAGTGTATCGATATGTTTCTTCTTCTGGGCATTGTCCACCTGAAGATTGAGAAATCTGTCCTTGTAGGTTTTGATACGCATTGCGGAGATGATCACCACAAGCACTACAAACAGAATTACCACCACGCCAACCGCAGCACTGAGCATCAGCAGCGGGTCACTGTTTATTTTCTCTATCAGATCATTCATCGTTATCCTCTTATCACATCATAATCTGCCGGATAGTTGCACTGCATCCGGTCTGCACGGATCGCACCTTTTCCATACTGCATCTTCTTAAACAGTATCTGCACCTTGTTATCAAGATCATCATAGTACGCCACACTCTCAAGATGCCCTTTTTTATCGGTTTTAAGCGTATATTGCCGTCCGCTGTACTCTGTTATATAGATATTCTCTTTGTAGGGTTTTGCCTGCTGTATGATATGTGAAAGATCAAACCCTTTTTCAATACGGTATGCCGAAACCTGCTCAAGGTCATGGTCAATAACCAGTACCTCTTTGCCGTCTGTGCAAACCTCTTTGCTGGTTGGCTTGCGGTAGATCCATTTCAGATGGCTTCTATCAGAAAAAAGTACCTTTCCACTATAGTGAATCACTTTTTTTGAAGGATTCGTCACTGTCTGTCTAAAGTCTGCCTTAAAATTTCCCGGAAGTATGATCTGTCCGGCAAACACTATACTGCCACACATAAAAAGGCATACAATTACTTTTTTTACCATAGAAAATCCTTGACTTTTACCTATATAATATACCCTATTTGCACTTGAAAGAGGTTGAGAAATTATTTTAAGGGGCAACTCTAATAAATGTAGACTTATACAAAGCATAACGGAGTATTAATCACTTTTTAGATAAAATAATCCCACTTTAACATTAGGCAAGATAAGAATGATCAAAAGTCTGTTTCAAAAAGTAATCGGTACACAAAATGACCGTATTGTAAAGAGTTATATGAAAAAAGTGCAGCAGATCAATGCACTGGAGAGTACCTATGAACCCATGAGCGATGAAGCACTCAAAGAGGCGTTTTACGCACTCAAAGAGAGTGTCCAAAAAGGTGAAAAGAGTCTTGATGATGTCCTCTACGACTCCTTTGCCATCACACGTGAAGCGAGTAAACGTGTACTTGGAATGAGGCACTACGATGTACAGATGGTCGGAGGTATGGTGCTGCATGACGGCAATATCGCCGAGATGAAGACCGGTGAGGGGAAAACCCTTGTCGCTACCCTTGCGGTAGTACTCAATGCCATGACCGGCAAAGGGGTGCATGTTGTTACGGTCAACGACTACCTTGCCAAGCGTGACTCCGAAGAGATGGGCGTGCTTTACAAATTCCTTGGATACAGTGTCGGCTGTATTACTGCCGATATCGATGATGAGTTCGCAAGGAAAGCACAGTATGATGCTGACATCACCTATGGTACCAACAACGAATACGGATTTGACTACCTGCGTGACAATATGAAGGTACGTCTTGAGGAGAAGGTACAGCGTGAGCACAACTACGCCATTGTCGATGAAGTTGACTCCATTCTCATCGATGAAGCGAGAACCCCGCTGATCATCTCAGGGCCTGCACAGCGTGACCACAACCACTATGCCAAAGCCAACGAGATCGCCAAACAGATGATCAAAGGCGAAGAGCTTCCCGCCAAACCGGGTGAAGACAAACAGATGACTGGAGATTTCGTTGTAGATGAAAAGAACCGTACCATCATCATGACAGAGCAGGGTCTGCAGAAAGCACAGGACCTTTTTGAAGTTGACAATCTCTACTCTTTAGAAAATGCCGCGCTCTCACACCACCTCGATCAAGCGCTTAAAGCACACTACCTCTTTGAAAAAGATGTGGACTATGTGGTGCAAAACGGTGAGATCATCATTGTCGATGAGTTTACCGGAAGACTGAGTGAGGGACGCCGCTACTCTGAAGGGCTGCATCAGGCACTCGAAGCCAAAGAGGGAGTGCAGATTCAGGAAGAGTCTCAGACCCTTGCTGAGATCACCTACCAAAACTACTTCAGACTCTATGACAAACTTGCGGGGATGACCGGTACTGCCCAGACAGAGGCGACAGAGTTTGCCCAGATCTACGGACTTGACGTGATTTCCATTCCTACCAATGTACCTGTACAGCGTATCGACAAGAATGACCTTATCTACAATACCGAAAGAGAAAAGCTCGATGCGGTTGTACGCAAGGTCAAAGAGTACCACGAAAAAGGGCAACCTGTACTTATCGGAACGGCATCGATCGAAAAGTCCGAAATGATCCACGAGCGTCTTAAAAAAGAGAAGATCCCACACAATGTGCTTAATGCCAAAAACCACTTTCAGGAAGCGGAGATCATCAAAAATGCCGGACAGAAAGGTGCCGTAACCGTTGCTACCAACATGGCAGGACGCGGGGTGGATATCAAGATCGATGACGAGGTACGCGAACTTGGCGGTCTGGCAATTTTGGGTACGGAGCGTCATGAATCACGCCGTATCGACAATCAGCTAAGAGGTCGTTCAGGACGACAGGGTGACCCAGGTGAGAGCCAGTTCTTCCTCAGTCTCGATGACAACCTGCTTCGTATCTTTGGCGGAGAGAAGATCAGAAACATCATGAACCGTCTTGGGGTTGAAGAGGGAGAGTATATCGACTCCAAAATCGTCACACGTTCGGTTGAAAAAGCTCAGAAGAAAGTAGAGAACCAGCACTATGAAGCGCGTAAACACATTCTTGAGTACGATGATGTTGCCAACCACCAAAGAAAGGTTATCTATGCCTTCAGAAACCAGTTGCTTGATCCTGAGTTCGATATTGATGCAAAGATCAAAGAGAACCGTGAAGAGTACATTAGACATCTACTTGAAGAAGCGGAGATTATCGAGGGAATGCCTCGTGAAGACTACAACCTTGACAAACTTTCTGCACTCATCAGGGAAGAGCTCCTTATCGATATCCCTTCTGAAGAGTTCAAAGAGAAAGATGCTTCAGAGATCGCTGATATGATACGCGCCATGATGGAGCATCTCTACGAAGAGAAGATGAGCGTACTCGACCCCGAGCAGCGTAAAGAGATAGAGCGTATCATCTACCTTCAGGTTCTTGACCCCCAATGGCGTGACCACCTTTATGAGATGGATGTACTCAAAACCGGTATCGGGCTGCGTGGATATAACCAGAAAGACCCGCTTACAGAGTATAAACAGGACAGCTACAAGCTCTTTACCGATCTTGTACAACGTATCAAGTATGAAGCGGTTAAGACCTTGCATCTAGTACAGTTTGACTTCACTTCTCCCGAAGAGGAAGAAGCGGCAGTTGAGCAGATCAGAGAAGAGCTTGAGAGTGAAACTGCCGATGCAGTGCTCAACCAGTCTTTTGAAGAGGGTACCATTGCTGAGGACAGCAGCGAACTTCAGCCAATAACCGGCACCAAAAAACCAAAACGTAACGATCCTTGTCCTTGCGGTTCAGGCAAAAAATACAAAAACTGCTGTGGACAGAGCGGTCCTAAAAAAGGCATCCTTGCCTAAGATGATACAGACTCCCTCTCCTTCTTTAGGTAAAGACTTTACAGGGCGGATCATCCGCCACTACCTCAAGTATGACAAAGAGAATCCCTTTATCTTCATTTCGGCTATGCTGGCATTTGGCGGGATCGCGGCGGGGGTGATGGTTCTTATGATCGCCATGGGGATCATGAACGGAACGCAAAAAGAGTTTAAAAAACGCCTTTTTGTCATGAACTATCCGCTTACCGTACTGCCCATGCGTGAAGGGGCTGTCAATAATGACCTGATCAAAAAACTCCACCAATACTATCCGAATCTAAAGTTCAGCCCCTACTATACCACACAGGTCATTACCAGAAATGCCGGTGCCGTACAGGGCTCACTGCTTTACGGGGTCGATTTTGCAAAAGAGAGTGCACTAAATCCTGTTTTTAAGGAGGCAGCGGCACAGAGCAGCAGCAAGAGCAAATTTAAAGCGATCATCGGAGATGCCCTCTCATTTGAGATGGATGCACCCAAAGGGCACAAGGTCACACTCTATTTTTCAGAACAGCAGGCAATCGGTTTTGGTACTATGCCGCTGCAAAAGCGTTTTGTGGTTGACGGCACATTTCATTCAGGTCTCAAGGCCTATGACAAAGCCATCATCTATACTACCCTCGAAGCCTTTGAGAAACTGCTCAAGCGTAAGCGGGAAAGCTATGACGGTCTGCATATCTATACGGAAGATGCAAGGGGTATGATCGGGAAAATACGTAAAATCCTTCCTGAAAATACCATTATTGAAGGGTGGTGGCAGCAAAACGGCAACTTCTTCGCTGCGATGCAGATGGAGAAAAAAGCTCTCTTTCTTGTTCTATTGCTGATCATTCTTGTTGCCTCTTTGAACATTATCTCTTCACTGCTAATGACAGTGATGAGCCGAAGAAGCGAGATTGCCCTCATGCGTACACTCGGTGCTACACAACAAGAGATTAGAAAAATCTTTTTTAAACTTGGTATTATTATCGGTACAGCGGGAATTGTAGCAGGTACACTGCTTGGAGGATTTGGTATTTGGATACTAAAAACATTTGATATTATCTCTGTACCCGAAGATGTCTACGGCACATCCAAACTTCCGGTAGATTTGACCATGGGTGATTTTGGACTGATTATTTTAGGAACTTCCGTTATTATTTTGCTCTCGGCACGCTATCCGGCTAAAAAAGCTGCGCAGACGGATCCTTTGAAGGTACTGCGGAACGAATAGACGTACGGTTTGTTTTTTTCGTTTCCTTTTTACCGTGCTGTAGTACTTTTAGTGTGTTTTTTTTCATACTTTTATTTTTATTTTTATTTTTTGTATGGCTATCGGGAATATCGGGGGCTTGCTGCTGCGGTATTTTGGTATGTGCCGGTGCGATAACGGTTCGCTTAAGTATCTCCAGAGGAAGGGTCAATATATCTTTTGCAACTGTTGTATCGACTTTAGGATCATCCAGTGTTCCGCCTATTTTTAATCCAACAGTCATACTATTGTCGTCTCCCATCAAAATATATCCAAGCAGCGGAATTTTCCCTACCATTTTACCAAACTCCCGTACCGTTCGGATTGCTAAATTTATATTAATCTTCTTTTTATCTGTAAGCCAAATAGTACCCTTTCCTACTACGGTTGCCGTATTTCCTTTAAGATAGATAGAATCAAATACAATCTTTTCAGGTGTCATCGTATAGTCTATTACCCCTTTTTCAATCTTAAATCCTTTAGATGAAAATCCCGGTCTGTTTAATGTCATCAATGCAGGAAGTGTATTGATAAAAGCCATCATATTGCTATAGGCTTTAAAATCACTTAATATACCATGTTCTATAAGGATATGTCCTTTCATAACTTTTGCAGGATCTCCCTCTTTTGTAATAGAGTAACGTCCCTCTTTCAAGCCGCTAAAATGAATAAGCGGATGCAGCATCTTATCCGTAATACGAAGCGCTTGAATAAAAAAATGTTTTCCTCTTTTTACAAATTTTACTTTATCATTCTCCTTTATCCCCGTAGCACTAATATCACCGTTAGGTTTAACTTTAATATTGTAACGATCCGTTACTAGCCTATAGCGATCATACCTGAGTTCACTGTTCGTACCCAAAATCACTATGGTCTTTTTCCCTAAAAGGCTTTTTGGACTGCGTTTTTTGGCAAATTGTTGTTCTTCAATAAGTTGTTTTAAATCGATATTGATATTGTGCAGTTTGACAATAGATTTTGCGGAATCAAACTGTAAACGCTTATTAAATGCTTCCAATACTACTTTTTGCGTATTGATATTTACCTCTCCGCTTATAGGGATATAGGTATAACAAAGATGTTGTTTTTCATAAAAAAAACAGAGATTTTTTTTCAATTTTCCGATAAAGTGAAATCTTTTCATATCATCTGTAACAATCGTTATATTACCGCCGTTAATTCTAAAATAGTTGCTTGTAAGATAGGGAATAATTGTTTTAAGATTATGCAATACAAAACGAATATTTTTATCTGATTTTACTATCTTCATTTGCAGTGTGGGTAAAACAATGGTAATACCTCTTTGATAGTCAAGTTTCATCGGTACTTTACGTTTTTTCATTACCAATATCGGCGCATCTTTTTTACCTAACTGCGTACGGTTAACATCTAATATCAAATCAGCCTGTTTTGTTTTGATATCCAGCTTACCGTTTATCTCACCCCTAAACCACGGCTGGGCAACTTTAATATGACGCAGGGTCGCTTTATGCTGCGAAACATATATCTCCCCGCCTTTTGTATAGATCGGGAAGCCCGCGATAGATGCCTGCCCCTCATCGAGTATGACATCTACAGTTGTTTTGATCTTTTTTTTGCCTTTGACAAGAGGGATCTTCAGGGTCACAACCACCTTGTCTCCCACACCCGAGTGCCACAGTGGAATATAGAGTCCATAGGCTTTGAGAATATTGTGCACCTCCATATCCATTGGGGTCTGTGCATGCAGATCAAGTGTAAGCATCGGTGTCTGTGAACCGATGATATGCTTGATAGTCACTGTACTTCCTTCGATACTGCGTCCTTTATAGTCTGCATGTTTTAGTGCAAAATAGAGATTGCCCTTCTCATAGGTAAGGGTCATCTCTTCTGCATGTACCGGAGCTACTTTCTCATTGAAAGTAATATTAACATCATTGAAACGGGCTTTGCCTTTCAGTGCGGCAACCCCCATCTTAAGCCCAGATTTTCCTATCAATACCTTGCCTTTCAGATAGACAAGTCTGTATTGTTTTGCCCGTACTTTGTCTATTACCCAGCTCTTGATCGTTTTTGGCATACCAATACGCTCGATCAGCGGACGCAGGTTGCCAAAAGGTTTGGAGTTGAGTGCATAGACCAGCATATCACCCTGCTTGAGTGCCCTGAAGTTTCCCTTGATTCCAAATGTTTCAAACGAACCGCCGGTTTCAAGCAGATGTGTTTTAAGATCATAGCTCAGTTTTCCCGAAAGTGTCGTCTCATACTCCTTGATATGCAACACCGAAACATCTGCTACAAGCTTGTTACCTTTGCATTCAATATTCCCTGCGATCTCATAGTCATCACTGGTCATATAGAGTACATCATCCGCATAGAAAATACTAAAGTGGTTATTGTCAAAGTCAACCTTCTCAAGATAGATCGACTCAAAATAGGTCAAAAGGTTTTTGATGCGGTCAAATGTCTTGTCCACATTGGTAAAAGAGGGCTTTGCCTTGCTTTTGGGGATCGTAACATGTGCGACATTGAGGGTAAGCTTTTTATCAAGTTTGATGTATAATCCGTCTATCTCGTAACGGCCAAAGGTCAGTTTATCGAATGTGATACCGTGTATCAGCCAGAAAAAACCCGCTGCAAGAAGGACAATAAGTACAATGAAGAAATCACGCACCGCCACATGGAGTACATGGATCGTGTGGGCAGAGAACATTGCCGTGGTTTTGATCATCTCGCTTGCCTTTTACATCACCCTGCCCGTCAAAACGACACAGACACTCTATATCCCGCAGGGATCGATTGGAAGTATTATATCACACCTGCATAAAAAAGGGTACGACCTCTCGGTGGTTGACCGCTATCTGCTTCAACTAATGGGGCAGCCGCAGCAAGGATGGATCTATATTGGCAACACCAACCAGATCAACCGTATCGACTTTCTACACAAACTTACCAGTGCCAAAGCAGTCATTCACAAAGTCACACTCATCCCTGGAGAGACTGGTGAGCTCTTTTTTGAAAACCTTGCAAAAAAACTCAAACTCAATAAAGAAAAACTCCTAACATATTATAAAAGTCTCTCTCCCTACCCTGAAGCAGGCATCTACGCTGATACCTACTATGTACCGGCAGGTATCAAAGAGAAACACCTTATTCAGTTCCTTGTTAGAGAATCGGAGAAAAGATACAAACATCTCTCGGAAAAACTTTACGGCAACTATGACCCCAAACAGTGGCAGAAGATACTCACCATCGCATCGATCATCCAAAAAGAGGCGGCCAACACCAAAGAGATGCCACTTGTCTCATCTGTTATCTACAACCGCTTGAGAAAGGGGATGCGCCTGCAGATGGACGGAACACTAAATTATGGCAAATACTCCCATATCAAGGTTACACCAAAGCGTATCAGAGATGACAACAGCACCTTCAATACCTACAAACATAAAGGGCTACCCAACTCTCCTATTGGTGCTGTTTCACTCGATGCCATAAAAGCAGCAGTCAAACCGGCACATACCTCTTACCTCTACTTTATGAAAAATGCAAACGGTACACATAACTTCAGCAAAACCTTCCGCTCCCACCGAAAGAATATTCGAAAAGCAAAAAGGCAGTAGTCGGACATTGCTTAACTATTCCAAAACAGAAGCTGTATAATATTCAGTATAAACATCGTAATGAACCCCACCTTGTACACCATCTTCTCATGCCGTTGTATAAATGAGGTCTGATGGTCAAAATAGGGCTGTACCTTGTTGGGATTGTCTATCTCATAAAGCATCTGGGAGTAGTTGTGGTAGCGTTTGTCAGGATCGGTTTCTATTGCACGCAAAATAACACTCTCAAACCATTCGGGAATTTTTGGGTTTAGCGATGAGGGGTGCTTGGGGGATTTCTCGAAACCGGGTGTCTGAAACGGTTCTATCTCCCCAAAAGGAAACTTCTGTGTCAGCACTTCATAGAGCGTTACCCCGATGGCGTAGATCTCTGTCTGCTCGGTAATGGGTGCCTGCGAAAAACGTTCAGGTGCAAGATATGAGGGTGTACCTGCCCGTGATACAGCGGAGTACGCTTCGGTAATACTGCCAAAATCAACCATTTTGAATACTGTCTTCTCTTTACGTTTGGTAACAATAATATTTTCGGGCTTGATATCTCCGTGTACCAGATTGTGTTTGATCAAAAACTGTGACATCTTCAGCAAAAAGTGTGCCAACTCCACCCCAAGATCGACACTGAGGGTTTTTTTGGCAATGTATGTTTTAAGTGACACCCCCTCGATATATCGCATGATATAGTAGCGGTGGGTTCTCTTTTTGGGAATGACGGCTTTTGGGAAGAAACCTGCTTTAAGACGGTTAGCCATCCAAACCTCTTTGACGAACAGATCGAGCATCACTTCATCTTCTGCCGCTTCAGCTGGAGCGAATTTGATGACATACTGCACCCCTTTATTCTCGCACAGCCATGTCCTGTTGTTCTGTATCAGCGGTTTTAAAAGTCTGTATCCGTCTATCACCTCACCCGCTTTATAGTGCTCCTGTATGACCAGCTCAGCCTGTTTGAGTTTGAGTCTTGGATCAAGCTCTTTGATCTCGATCACTACGGCAGTGGTATCATCGGGAAGATCGTCTTGATGTTTCCTGCTTGCCTGTTTGACAAGATGCGATGCCCCCACTCTGATACCTTTGGCAAGCTCTTCCTGTGTCAGTTCATTATAGAGCCCGTCACTGCAAAGCAGTATACGATCCCCTGCTTGTAAATTGTTTTCAAAATAGTACGGCTCTACCGTCTCTTCAAGTCCGATGGCCGCAGTCAGTACATTCTCCATCCCCTCCTCATCCATTGCATGGTCGCTTGAGAGTTGGGTCAACAGATTTTTGCGTGCCAAGTAGATACGGCTGTCACCGACATTGGCACCGTAAAGACGATCCCCTTCAATCACCACAAGTGTCAGTGTCGTCACCAACTCCTGGCGCGCATACTGCTCCATCGACTCAAGGTAGAGTACTCTGTTGATATTTTCGATAAAGTGGCAAATAGACTTCTCCAGACTCCAGCTTCGCGGACGGTTTTTTAATGATTGTACCAAAAACTGTGTTGTGCGTTTTGCCGCTTGGGCACCATGTACAGAAGAGCCGACACCGTCACAGACCACTGCAACGGTAATGTTCTCCATCACCTTCACTTCAAAAAAGTCATCACCCTTTAATTGCGTACCTTTGGCGAGTGTAAAGCCGGAGGTTTCAATATTCTGCTTGGACATGGCTGCTCCCTGTTTGTTTGAAATGATTATAACATTTTGACAGATACACTATAGTACCTGAAGTGATGAAAAACTCGGCAGTTTCCTACCCCCCTCAAAGACATCAAACCGATAGAACCGGACTACGCACACACCAATGACTGGGGTGCTGCGGATAATGAGTAGAAGCTAATCAAACTGACAAAGTAGTCTCACAAAGATAAGTTTCCTGATCAATAAAATTTTTTTGACAATTTAACATATTTTTTTCATTTGTTAGCGTTTAGAGTATAATGTGATAAAATGCATATTTATATATTTAATAGAACCCTCTGAATAATTTTTAAAGGAGGTTTCACTCGATGGCGACAAAGGAGCGCCCCACCCGTGAAACGGGCGCTTGCGTTCGCGACTGCCAGAGCTATCGAGTAAAACCGGTGGTTTTTCAGAGGATTCAATAGTATTGAAAATAAAAGATTTAATAGCTAAGTAATTATTGTTGTTAAAAATAAAAAGGGAATCTGCAATTTTCTAAGTGGCGAGTTGGAGGGAAAAGCAGTTGTTCGGAAATTCCGAACAACTGCCATTATATTCCTAGGATTATTTGGTACAATCTAAGGAGGCTGGGGAAGAATTTACAGAAAATTTTTGACACTATCTTCTCTCTTCCTCTTAATCATTTCTTGGTACTTGAAAATGCTCCTCTTCGTTTTCATCTACTACAAATTTTATTGTGTCAAAACATAATTTTTCTATTTGCAACTTTGGGATTTAAAAAAGTTTATTTTTGAAAATCCTCCTAATTTAAAACTTTTGCAACGACAAATACTGCAGGATAATACTCTCTACTTTTCTCGTATTCACATTCAATCATCATATCCTGATGAATCTTCCAACTCGCTATAAAAATATTTTTCTCTCCTGTTTGTTTTAAAATTTTTTTTCTAATTTCTTTAAGATTATCAACATCGAAATTTTGGGAGGTTGTATATACCGTTACAATATTTAACGCAATTTTTACAATATTATCTTTTGGTCTATTTTTTAAGTAGTCTGTATTTTTTAAAGATTTGATCTGATTTAGTGAAGTCTCCCACTCTTTTATCGAACTATCCCTAAATCTATTGGCATTTAAACCATAGTAAGAATGTTTTAGCTCTATTAACAAAAGAGTATTGCCATAATATACTCCATAATCGATCCATCCCAAATTTTCTTTTTTATCTCTATAAAATGGAATCTCAGTAAAAATATTGTTTGTGATCTTATAGATGGCGGGAACTGTTACAGAATGTAGTTGCTTTTCTCTATAAGCATAGACCAAATCCTCAAAATAGTTAAAAAAGTTACGACTCTCTTTTGCAAACGCTTTAGTAAATGCTACTAAAAACTCTTTTATATCTCCTACTCCTTTGCTATTTGGGATATTATGTTTTGTAACAATCTTTCCACGAAGAATCATAATTTTACTTTCAAATTATAAGAATTTGATTCAATGTTGATACTATTTGTGCCTCTAAAATCTCAATTTATCACCAAATCACGACGCCATAAAACCTACTCTACTTCCATATTCAACCTGCTTGAGTGCCACCTCTTCTTGAAGCCTTTTTAACAGATCCCATGCATCGCTTATGGGTCTAAATCTACTTTGTCTCACAACCGCTGCAAAATCACCCGGTGTAAGATATCTCAAATATTTGATCTCACTGCCCAATGTTTTTAATGGTTTTTCTAAACCAAGATCCTGTGCATAGGAGCAAAACATCTCCCATGCCTGCTTTGGTTTTAGGTAGCCAAACTCAAGCTTTAGATCAAATCTTCTAAGACTAGCCTGATCCAGATTTTCCATCAGGTTGGTGGTGGCTATAAATATCCCATCAAAACTCTCCATCTGTACCAGCATCTCACTGACCTGTGTGATCTCCCAGCTTCTTTGAGCACTGCATCTATCGGCTAAAAAGCTATCGACTTCATCAAATATCAGCACCGCTTTTTTAGCTTTTGCCTCTTTGAAGGCTTTAGCGATATTTTGTTCGGTTCCACCTACCCACATACTTAAAAGATCACTTCCCTTTTTTATGATGCACTTTTTTTTCAGCCTTTTGGCTATATACTTGCCAAAAGCGCTCTTTCCTGTTCCTGCTGCGCCATAAAAGCACATCCTAGCATTTGGATGTTTTTTGACTCCCTCTACCAGCTCTTCTAAGTCTGTAAAGGTGTTGATAAACTCTGGTCTATATACACTTGGCAGAGGATCTTTCTCCTTTTTATCTTTTTTCTTTGAAAGCAGAAGTTCTGGATGTCTTTGCGCTTTGAGGGTGTTGTTGATGATATGGGCAAAGACTTTGTATCTTTTGTTTGTATCCAAGGAGCTTACCACCTTTGCGGCGCGACTGACTATAGCTGGAGCTATCAGTTTGTTTTTTGCCAGGCGCTTGATCTCTTTTGGCTCTAACAAACCATCAGAATACTTCTCGATGATCTTTCTTCTTTGTTTTTTGTTTGGGATCGGAACCTCGCAAGTAAAGTCAAATCTCCTCACTATCGCCCTGTCGATACTGTAGATATTGTTGGTGATCCAGATTGTCGGGATCTCGTTTGACTCTAACATTCTGTTTAGCCAAGCTTTGTTATCCTGTCTTCTTGGAGCAAAAAAACTTTCACTGCTGTCAAATATATCCTCTGCTTCATCATACATCAAAAGGATATCTCTGTTAGCTAAAAAAGACTGAGCTATTTTATAATTTCTAAGCCGTTTGTAGCCATCCATCGCCTCATCATCCTCATCGGCATAGCTGATCTCAAAGAGCTCTTTGTTTAAAGTTGTAGCAATCGTTTTTGCAAGTTCCGTCTTTCCAGTTCCCGGAGCGCCATAAAGCAGGATGTTCACCCCTTTTTGCCTCTTTTGAAGTGCCTTTTTCAGATAGGGCATTATCACATCGATATCTTTCTTGATATAACCAAAATCCTCCAGATCAAGATCCGCTCTCTCACAAAGACGCACAGTATCTTTGATCATTACCGATATATCCTCATCCAGATGTAACATATCATCGGCAAAACTACTTGTTATGATCTCTAGTTTTCGATTGAAATAATCTGTGCTGTTTTTATCGATAGTAACGATCCCCGATTTTGCAAGTCTTCCATCGGCTTTAAAGCTCTTTTGGATCTCTTGATAGGGAATGTCCAAAATAATGGCAAGAGATTTTTTCAGTTGGGTGGTATTGATATCACCTCCTAAAGAATCTGTGGCTTTTTGTAAGATGTTGTATTGATTTAACAAGATGGCAAACTCCACTATTTGAAGCTCCACATCATTAAGATCGAGAATCTTTTTAAGCTGAGCAAGATTTTTTGCAAAAACTTTTGGCATAGCGAAGCTTCTCTTTTGCTCAAGCTTTTCCAAGCTCTTTTTTAGGTAGGAGATAATATCGCCATATGAAAATGGTTTCTCATCATCTACATACTGCTCCAGACCCAAAAAAACAAACCAATTCATCACTATCGAAATATTTTATCTTTTTATTTATAAAGGATTTTACCCCATCAAGATAGAGCAGTATGCGAAGACTCCACAAGCTTATCTTCTCTTGGAGTTCTTTATCGACAAAGTCTATTGGGTTGGTGTTGGGGATCGGTCTTTGACATCTTCTTCTCATGATTAGCACCTTTTTAAAAGTATTATGAATTTCTTGTGTAGACAAGCTTTCCTCCGCTCTTTTTTTATATCTCCAAATATTGTCGTAACCTCCTCGATACTTTTGGATTTTTAATTTTTTTAAGTGCTATCTTTTCTATCTGTCTTACCCTCTCTTTTGAAATGCCTAAAATTTTTGCAATCTCTTCAAGTGTATATGTGTCGTTTAACTTTGAACTCATACGTTCTCCTCCTATAATGGGTTATCACTTATCTATTTTCCTATACAAATCGATTCGATTTTTTTAACGCTCATTTGGAAATATTAAAGATTTTTTGATATTTTTTGAGACATATGAGTAAAAAAGTAACATTTTTAATGATATTTGTATCATATCAAGGAGATTTGACAACTTTATTTCTGATTAAAATTCTGTAATATAAAAATTGAAAGTCACTATTTTTTATCCATGCATGGATTGCAAATGGTAGTCTGATTGATTATGTCAATACGATGCTGAGGATAGTACATATACTATTTTCTGTTATGCAGGATATCAATCGACTTCCCTTTATATCTTACTCTGTATTAAGTCATAATCCTCTAGAGTATATCCATATACCACCACTTCACACTCAAAATCAACCTCTTTTTGAAAAAAATCTTTATAAAGAGCTATCACATTCGGTTTGTTTAGTCCACCAACACCACATCCTAAAAGTGGTAGAACCAGTTTCATCTTTTTCGATCTGTTTTTGGCATACCAAAGAAGATAGTTCTCTATGTTGAAGAGCACTTTTTTGATCGTTTCCAAAGTCGGATTTTTCGCTTTATCTCTCACACCTTGGTTATAGTTCATAACAGCTGCGTGGAGTGCGTATTTGAAATTGTCCGCCTTATATGTAGAGCTTGCTACAACATCTCCCTGCTCAAGCTCACCATCGATGCTTTCCAAAATTGTATCCAACTCTTTTTGCAAATCTATACCGCAATGTCTTTTGAACGCCATCGAAACACCACTACCAAGGATCAACCTTGTATTGGAAGCATTGACGATAAAATCTGTATTTTCTTCAACAAGATTCCCCTGCTTTACGACGATACGATAGGACATCACTTCTCCTGTTTTATTTGGATTGTGTATCAGGCGATAACAATAACCTTTACCTGCCAATCCCAAATTTAAATCCAAATTTCTCTTAGAACATTCTCACACAGAGCATTGGTTTTGCGTAGGGTGTTGTGCCCTCACAACACCATATCAGTTTGGCGAAACATTATTGTATCATTTCAGTATTTTGGTGTTGTCAGGAGACAACACCCTACGGCTAATATACGATAAATCATATTTTAACGCTATATACTGAACGCTCAACACTTAACGACAATTCCTCATTCTTTATATCATTCCCCCCGCATTGGCTCCCCATGTGGTTCTCCAGCGTGTTTTGACCAGAGAGATGGCACCGATGGCAAGCAGTACCAGACCCGCAAAGATGAAAAATCCGATGCTGTAGCTGTCGAATGTTCCTTTTGCCCATCCAAGTGTCTTAACAAGGAAAGCGCCGCCGATACCGCCGGCTGCACCGATGAGTCCTGTCATAATCCCGATATCTTTTCCAAAGCGCTGCGGTACGAGCTGGAAGACCGCACCGTTTGCCATCCCGAGATTTGCCATGATCAAGAAAAGTACCCCTATCGCTACCCAGAAAGGCAGTTTTACAAAGCCGCTTAGCGCCACCAGTGCCGCAACGATACCAAAGAAGATATAGAGTGCTTTAATACCACCCATCTTGTCGGCAACCCCGCCGCCTACCGGACGCAGAATCGCACCGGCAAAGATGGTCAACGCACCGAAATATCCGGCAATAACCTTGACATTGGGCTCATTGAAAACACTCATACCAAAGGCACTCATATCTGCCTGATATGTGTTCATCAGGTAAACCTTCATATAGTTTGCAAAGCCTACAAACCCACCGAAGCTGACAGCATAAAAGAGCATGAACCACCAGCTGTCACGATCTTTGAGCAGTTTCCAGTAGTCTCCCAGCCTCTTTGGACGCGGCTTGTAGACAGACTCCGGCGCATCTTTTGCCATAAAGATGTAGGTAATCAGGACAATAAACGAGAGCAGTCCCCCAACAAGAAATACCGCTTCCCATCCCCACTTCTCAGCAATCTTTGGCGCAAAGAGGAAGTCTATGACCACACCGACATTCCCCGCACCGGCAATGCCCAGTACGATCCCCTGAAGCTTGGGCGGATACCACTGCCCAGCCTGAGGAAGCGCCACAGCAAACGATGCTCCCGCAAATCCAAGCCCCAGTGCCACAACCAGAAGCTCATTATAGGTAATGCCCTCTCCTCTTGTGTATGCGTAAAACAGTGATGCGATAACAACAACCTGTGCGATGATCGCTGTCTTTTTTGGTCCCATCTTGTCAACACCGAAACCAAGTACGATACGCAGCAGCGCACCTGCAAGAATAGGAATGGAGAGCAGTGTCGCGATCTGCCCTGCACTGAGTGCCGCACCGTGCGCTGCAAGCGATTCATTGATCTCGGTTGCCAGAGGCCCGAGCATCGTCCATACCATAAAACTGAAATCGAAGTAGAGAAATGCCGCAAAAAGTGTCTTTGCATCCCCCTGCCCTTTGAGCGCCTTAAAATTCGCCATACATGCTCCTTAAACAAATTGATAGCAGCATTATACTCAAGAATGGTCTTTTTTATTTCATTGTATTGTTTATTTTTTAATCATATTATTTCAAACACATTATATAATATATGAGGTATATGCCTACTCTTAGGAAAATTTTGATTGATTATTTTTTAATCATATTATTCTACTTTTCAGTTTTGCTTTTGGCTACAATAACAGAGATCGAATTACAACAGGAGCAGCGTGATTATAATGGAAGCATTAGCAAAAGCCAAAGAGGCAAGAAGCAAAAAGCTTAATAAGGTAGAAACTACCAAGGCGATCAAAGACCCCATGGAGGTGTACGGACGCCTTGAAGCCATTGCAGCAGCAGGCTATAAAGGACTAAGCAAAGAGGACGCCACCTATTTTCTCAAATGTTTCGGACTTTTCGATAAAGGTGAAGACTTCATGCTTCGCGTACGCATCCCCGGCGGACAGCTAACCCATGCACAGGCAGTGCGTATTGGCGAAGTGGCAAAAAAATACGGAGATAACTATATCGACCTGACTACCCGTATGCAGGTAGAGCTGCGCTACCTTGATATCAAAGATATCGCCAACGTACTGCGTGAACTCAAAGAGGTAGGCATCTCCACCTTCCAGACCGGTGTGGACAACCCAAGGAACATCGTCACCGATCCGCTTGACGGCATCGCTTACGACAATATCATTGAATCTATGCCCATTTTAAAACAGATTCAGGAGATTTTCCTTGAAAATCCCGAGTGGATATCTGCCCTGCCGCGAAAGTTCAATACTGCAATATTGGGGAGTCTTAGCAACTCTTGTAATATTTTCGGGCATGACTGCAACTTCGTACTTGCCAACAAAAACGGCAATTTCGGCTTCAATGTCTATCTTGGTGCCCGTGTCGGCGTACAGGCACGTGATGCCGATCTTTTTGTTGCTCCTGAGGAGGTACCCACATTCTTCACTGCACTGTTGAATGTATTCAAAACCTATGGCTACCGCGACAACCGAAACAAAAACCGTCTGCACTTCCTGCTGCAAGATGTCGGCATCAATACCTTCATTGAAGCGGTCAAAAAGGAAGCCGGACTTCCCTTCACTTCAGGCGGTATGACACTGGTACAGTCACAGAACATCGCACTGGGTGCGAGTCGTGTGCTGCTCAAAAACGGTACCTACGCCTACAAAGTCATCGTACCTTCAGGTATCTTCAGCGGTACCGATATGATCGCAGCTGCCCATGCGGCACAGCGTTACGGCAGCGGTGACATACGCCTCAGCTACGACCAGAATCTCTACATCATCAACATTGACAAAGAGAAGCTTGATACCTTTGAGAACGATCCCCTTATTGCCAAATATGCACAATACAACAACCTCTACTTTCAGAATATGATCGCCTGTGCGGGGACACAGACCTGTAGTTACGGTGTCATCCCCAACAAACCCGACGCCATCGAGATGGCACACTTTCTTAACTCCGAAGTGCCCATTGCCAATGCCAATGTCCGCATGAACTGGTCAGCATGCCCAAAAGGGTGCGGCGTGCACGGCATTGCGGACATTGGTTTTGAAGGCTGCAAGGCAAAAGATGACGAGGGTAACCGTGTTGATGGCGTACACATTTTTCTGGGCGGCAAGATCACCCGTGAAGCCAAAGAGGCACACGTACTGCACAAAGCACTGCCCATCGACGAAGCCAAACACCATGTCAAATATCTGCTGAAAACCTATGCCACCTACAAAGAGCGCGGTGAGACATTTGAGAGTTTCGAGACACGCTTTTTGAGCAAAAACTACAGCTATCAGGCAATCAGTTTCTTTACAAAGATAAACTACATTCTCCGTGACAAATTGGGGCTGGATGTGATGTTCGAGCTTGACAAGGAACCAAAAAGCGGACGCCGTGAAGAGTACGAACTCTTTACATTCGGACTCAAACTCTTTAAACTCCTCACAGGAGAGAAACGTTTTGAAGCCGTCACAGGACTTTCTCCTACACTGGCACGTCCAAGAAAGATCAAACGCGATGAAGTAAACAGACTCAACCCAAAAGTACCGCCCAAACTGAGTGAGGTCATCTACAACATGACCCATGAGAACAAAAGCGAACGGGCGCAGGTCTTCTCGGAACTTTTAGTCGCTTTGAAAGAGGTATAAATATGATTTATCGTATATTACCTGTAGGGTGTTGTCCCCTGACAACACCAAAATACTGCAAACATGCGATAGCGTTTATTACCAAACCGATTTCTATACACTATAAAAATACGCAATTATGGTGTTGTGAGGGCACAACACCCTACGCAAAATCAATAAAAAAGTAGGTTAAAATTATGGCTGTTGAACCATTAAGCAAACACACACCGTTAGAGAGTTTTATCAACCACAAAAACGATACCGGTATGCAGTGCGGCAACTACTCCATCGACATCCCCGAGCTCAAACCCGGTGAGCAGTACCGTTTTCATTTCGATGCGACGGCCTGTGTGGGGTGTCACTGCTGTGAAGTGGCGTGTAACGAGCAAAACGCCAACCCCGATGAGATCAAATGGCGGCGTGTAGGCGAGATGGAGACAGGCACTTTCCCCGACACACTGCAGCTTTTCAACTCGATGAGCTGTAACCACTGCATCGACCCGGAGTGTCTGCGCGGCTGCCCTACCGAGAGCTACATCAAACTCGACAACGGCATCGTCTGGCATGACGACCCAAGCTGTATCGGCTGCCAGTACTGTACCTGGAACTGCCCCTATGAGGTGCCGGTATTCAACCCCGACCGAGGCATCGTCACCAAATGCCATATGTGTGTGGACAAACTCGAAGCGGGACAGACCCCTGCGTGTGTGCAGGCGTGCCCCGGCGGCGCCATCGAGATAGAGGCGGTCAATGTCGCGCAGTGGCTTGAGGAGGATATGGCAAAAGAGGGGGTCGCCCCGCACCTGCCAGATATCGATATCACCAAACCGACCACACGCTACACCCTGCCCGAACTTCCGGAAGATCAGGAGATACGCCCTGCCGATGAGCACATTCTCAAGCCTGCCCATGCCGAACTGCCGCTTGTCTTTATGACGGTACTCACACAGGTTTCTGTAGGGGCATTTTTGGCACTCTTTTTGGGGCAGCTGCTCTATTCGCTTGGCTTCAACCTGCCAAAACCAAACGTTGTAATGGCCGTTTTGGTATTTTTGCCTGCCGCTGTGGGGCTGCCGCTTTCAGCCATGCACCTTGGCAGACCGGGTAAGGCGATGAGTGCGATGAAGAACTGGAAAAACTCGTGGCTCAGTCGTGAAGCGATCGCTCTTGGTACCTACACCGGACTGGCTACGGTGGTTGCGGGACTCTATTTCCTCGGTACGAATGATGCACTGCTTACACTACTTGAAGCACTCACATTGGGTATCGGGCTCTACGGCATCTATGCACAGTCGATGATCTACCGTATCAAAGCACGCCCAAGCTGGAACCGCAAGAGTACCACCAAACGCTTTTTTGGCTCAGGCTATGTCGGTTTTCTGCTCATCGCTGCCGCTCTGCTTGCAAGCAACGGCGCACAGGGTGCCATGGTACTGCTTGCGGTAACCCTGCTGGCAGGCATGGGACAGGCACTGGTGATCTTTGAGGAGGTGATGTTCTACCGCCACCTTGACAAAGATGATCCGCTCTACTACCAGTACAACCGAAGCCGCATTTTGCTACAGGAGCACTTTGGCAGCATCAAGAAGTTCCGTATCTGGTCGCTGGTAGCTTTCGGGCTGGCACTGCCGCTGCTTGCCATCCTCTTTACCGCCAGCGGCATGACCACGCTTGCCATCGCTACCCTGGTCATCGCCACGATTGGCGCACTCGGCAGCGAACTTTCCGGACGCTACCTCTTCTACCGCACCGTCGTACCGCTTGGACTGGCGGGGAACTTCTTTGCGGGGAATCAGCGATGAGCGTTCAGCGTTCAGCGTGTAGCGTTAAGAATTTGCCCTCGTTCCCACGCTTTGCGTGGGAATGGCATACAGCGCACAAAATACTGAAGCGATATTGCTCCCACGCAAAGCGTAGGAGCAAGTGAAGTGGTTGACGTTCAGTGTTCAGTGTTAAGAGAACAACGTGTTTTCTTAATATTAAACATTGATAATGTAACTTCCGTTGTCACTTCTGCACTTTTTGTGCAGATGCTGTTGCGCCCATATGTGCGAAGCACGGCGCATAAAGCATCGTCCGCACAATTGCAGAAGTGACGCTTTTTGCCTACTTTTTTTAAAAAAGTAGGAAAGAGACACAAACGAGCAAGAAAAATAGTGTTTCAAAAAAGTTAGGAAGAAGCCTTTAAACAGCAAACAGAATTTGAGGAAAACCAAATGAGTCTCATAGACAAAGCAAAAAACTTTCTCGGTCTTGATATCAAAGAAGACAAATACGCCCTCATTGACGACCCGATATTTGGCAAAGTCGCCAAAGCCAAAGCGCCTGACAAGTGGGTACGAAGCACTTGCGGTTACTGCGGTGTAGGGTGCGGGATGTATATCGGTGTCAAAGATGGTGAAGCGGTCTACTCCAAAGGTGATCCGCTCCATCCGGTCAATATGGGTACACTCTGCCCCAAAGGACTTAGCGAGCACAAAATGGTGCGTGCCGACAGCCGTGTGACAACACCGCTGATGAAGAAAAACGGAACACTGCAGCCGGCTTCCTGGGAGGAAGTCTTCAGCCATACTGCCGATGCATTCAAACGTATTCAAAAAGAGCACGGCAAAGGCGCGGTCGCTGTTGTCTCCACAGGACAGCTGCTGACCGAAGAGTTCTATATGCTCGGCAAGTTCGTACAGCTTGGGCTGGAGACAAACAACTATGACGGCAACACCACGCTCTGTATGGCAAGTGCGGTGATGGGCTACAAGCAGACCTTTGGAAGTGACGGCCCGACAGGGTGTTACGAAGACTTTGAAAAGGCCGATGTCATCATGCTTATTGGTGCCAATATTGCCGACAACCACCCTATTTTGAAACTGCATATTGCCAAAAACCAAAAAACAACAGGCAAGAAACCGACCATCATCGTCATTGACCCTCGAAAGTCCAAAACTTCACAGATGGCGGATATCTTCGTACCGCTCAAACCGCGCTCCGATCTTGCCCTTATCAACGGACTGTGCTACATCATCATGGAGCAGGGCTGGGAAGATGAGAAGTTCATCAAAGAGCGCACCAACGGTTACAGAGCGTTCAAAAAACACATCATGGAGAACTATCCGCCTCAAGAGGTTGCCAACATCACCGGCATCGATGTCAAAACACTCTATGAACTGGCACGCCTCTATGCCGGCGCCGATGCCGCGATGAGCGCCTGGACAATGGGGGTCAACCAGAGCAGTATCGGTACCGATACTGTCTCAGCCATCTGCAACCTCGCACTCATCACCGGCAATTTCGGCAAAGAGGGAGCAGCACCCATGTCCATTACCGGACAGTGTAACGCCATGGGAACACGTGAATTTGGCTTCACCTCCTCCATCCCCGGATACCGTAACTATGCCAATGAAAGCGACCGAAAAGCGTTTGCCGATATCATCAATGTACCACATGAACTCATTCCCACCGCAAGGGGCTACGCCTATCCGCAGATCATCGATGCGATAAACCGAGGTGAGATCAAAGCGCTGTGGGTGGTTGCCACCAATCCGCTGGTAAGCTACCCTGATCAAAACGGGCTTCGGGAAGCACTTAAAAAACTTGATCTGCTGGTGGTACAGGATGCCTTTATGTCCGACACTGCACAGATCGCTGATATAGTCTTTGCCGCAGCGACATGGAGTGAAAAGGAGGGGTGCTACACCAACAGTGAACGCCGCTGCAACTACGCCAAAAAAGCGATCGAACCGCTTGGGCAGAGCAAGGCCGACTTCTACATCGTCAAGGAGTTCTCCAAGTATTTTGATGACAAACATGATCTACTCTTTGGGCATATCGATACCCCCCGCGATGCCTTCGAGGAGATCAAACGGGTCAGCAAGGGAAGGCTCTGCGACTATAGCGGCATGAGCTATGAGCTTATCGAAGAGCTGGGTGGCATCCAGTGGCCATGCAACGAAAACGCCCCCAAAGGTACTAAACGGCTCTACTCGGAAGATATGCAGTGCCCTACTCCTGACGGCAAGGCGCAGCTGCTGCCTGTTGACTGGGTGCCGCTAAGCGAGATGCAGTGCAAAGGGCTGCCACTCATGCTCAACACCGGCCGTACCGTAGAGCAGTTTCACACCCGAACCAAAACCGGTACCATCGGCATCCTCGATGCACTGGCTCCCGAAGCGTGGATAGACCTCAACCCCAAAGACGCCGCCAGACTCAAGGTCAAAAGTGGAGACCGCATCGCCATTTCAGGCAACCGTGGACGCGTGGAGGATGTCGTCGTCAAAGTAAGCGAAACGGTACATGAAGGCAACATCTTCGTACCGTTTCACTTCAACGAGCAACTTATCAATACCGTCACCATCCCCGAGTTCGACCCCAAATCGTTTGAGCCAAACTACAAACAGTGTGCCGTGCAGCTACACTCTGAAGCAGTGCCTGAGGGAATTGTATACGAGGAGATGGAGATAAGCGGCTATCTTGAAAATGTCAAGGTTTATGAGGAGGAGAAATATCTAAAATCAGCTAATTTATATAAGAATTAGTTTAGCAAAAAAACTATTTCTTAACCTTTCTTGTAATATTTCTATAAATTTTTTACAAAAGACAACGCCTCCTCCTTTGTTGTAATCTTGCCATCCATCTGTGCTTCATAAACCCGCTGAAGTATCGCTCCAAATTGCGGTGAGGGTACAAGCCCCAATGCAATCAGATCACGCCCTTGCAGCAGCGGCTTAACGGGAGAGTGCTCTACCGCAAGCTTTTTTGCCTCATCAAGCAGCCACTCCCCTGCTTCGTATCGCCCCGTAGCCGCCTTGGGGGTTGTTCTGCCCAGAAAATCCGCTTTGGCGACATAGACCAACGCCTCGATATTGACTTTGGTTGCCAATCTTCTAATTGCCCCTGCCTTTGCCCCCTGTGCATAAAACTGTGAGGGCTTGAGGTGGTGCTCCACCAAAGGTAGAATGTTTTCGATAAAGTCATGCTCGTTTGTCAGACGATACAAAAAGCTTTTTGTAGGCTCAAGCCCTGCTTTTTCATGGCCTATGGCACGGATTTTTGAGTGAAGAGTGAAGAGTGAAGAGTGAAGAGTGTTGGTATGTGTTTCTAATGAAACACTTTTATTGATGGGGTGCCACTTTTCTATTTTACCATCTTCATATTCAATAGTAGTGGTTGCAGGTTTGCCAAAGTCATGACAGAGTGCCGCAAAAAGCAGCTTCAATCTCTCCTTATCCTCCCTACTACCTACTCCCTGCTCCCTACTCATTATTTCTGCCATCGCATCAACGACCATCATCGTATGCACCCACACATCCCCCTCCGGGTGCCATTTTGGATCCTGAGGTACGCCAATAAGCGCATGAAGCTCCGGGAAATAGCGTGCAGTAATCCCCCACTCCCGCATCAGCTCAAGCCCAACGGAGGGTTTGTCTGCTTTGAGAAAGAGTTTCTTCCACTCTTCATACACACGCTCTTTGGGAAGTTCGTCAAGCATCTCTCCGGCAACCATCTTTTTGCACAGTACTGCTGTCTCATGAGCAACTTTAAATCCGAAACGTGCGGCAAACTGTACAGCACGATAGACCCGCAGCGGATCTTCAACAAAGGTATCGGCATCGATGTGACGCAAGTATCTTTTTTGAATATCCTCAACACCGCCGAACGGGTCGATCAGAGAGCATGTTTGTATCTCATAGCCTATAGCATTGATGGTAAAGTCTCTGCGTCTTGCCGCAGTCTTAAAATCGAGTGTGCCATCGACAGAGACATCAAACCCCCGATGCCCTTTTCCACTCTTGCATTCTCTCCTTGGAAACGAAAAATCAAACTCCCACATGCCGCTTTTAAGCTTGACCACCCCAAAACTTTTACCCACACAGTTAACACTGCCAAACCTACCGAGGATAGCTTCGAGTTCTTCGACTTTTTGCAATCCATAGACTTCAATGTCATAGTCTTTTACCGGTATCCCCAGCAGCATATCCCGCACTGCACCGCCTACGAGCACTGCACTGGCACCTTTGGATTTGAGGGCATAGGAGATTTTAAGAAGGATCGGAGGCAGATACATCGTTAACCTTTTAAGCTTTACATTTATCATTTTTATTATATCCTATCATAAATGCATATACAAAGGATATATCATGCTGCAAAACCACTTTACCAAAGCGATGCAGTTTCGCCATGCCTGCAAACTGTTTGACGATACCAAAACCATACCCGATGAGACCATGCACTACATTCTTGAAGCCGGGCGCACCTCTCCCTCCTCCTTTGGAATGGAGCCGTGGAAATTTCTCGTTGTCCAAAATGAGTCACTGAAAGCCAAACTGCGTCCTCTTTGCTGGGATCAGCCGCAGATCACTACCTGTTCCCATCTGATGATCATTTTGGCAGCCATAGAGAGTGTCCGCCCCCAAAGCGGTATTCCCCAAAAACGTTTTGCCAGACGACCGCTGCCTCCCGAGAAGATCGAAGCCTACATCGCGCTTTACGGAAATTTTCTTGCCGATACGCTCTCAACCGATGAAAAGACTTACTGCTGGACGGCAAGACAGACCTACATCCCACTGGCGAACATGATGACAGCGGCTGCGTATGAGAAGATAGACTCATGCCCCATCGAAGGGTTTGAAAAAGAGAAGGTAGAAGCACTGCTTGAGATCGATACCACACAGTATCAGGTAGCGGTAATGGCAGCATTCGGCTACCGTGCCAACCCCCAAAGCGAGCAGTTGCGGCTACCGTTTGAAGAGATAGTTAGCTTTATAGACTAACTGAAATTAGCAATATTTTTCAATTAATTTTTCAATAGCTTTTACATCTAGCGGTTTGGTTGTATAATCATCCATTCCCGCTTTCATATATTTTTCTCTATCACCCGCAAGCGCATTAGCCGTTAGTGCGATAATAGGAATATGCTTTAGATTGCGCTCTTTTTCAAACTCTAAAATAGCAGCTGTTGCTTCAACCCCTCCCATTACCGGCATCTGTACATCCATAAAGATCAGATCAAATGTCTGTGCTTTACGTGCTTCAAGCGCCATTTCACCATTATCAACCAAGGTTACCTTTAGTCCCATATTTTCCAAAACAATACGAATCAGTTTTTGATTAATCGGATTGTCTTCCGCTACCAAAATCTCCAGTAACTCTCTTGGTTTTTTTACCTTGACAACACTCTCTTTCGGCGTCTTTTCAACTGTCTCTTCTTGGAGATTTTCTTCTTCCGTTTCAGTACTTTCTGCTTTTGGCAAGGTGATAATAAAATAGAATGTTGAGCCTTTCCCCTCTTGGCTCTCCACATCCAGCAGACCATCCATTGAATCAATAATTTTTTTAGAGATAGTAAGCCCAAGCCCTGTACCGCCGGATTTTCGTGTTGTACTTGCACTTGCCTGTGCATAGGCATCAAAAATCTTCTCCTGCTGCTCTTTGGTCATTCCTATGCCACTGTCTTGTACCTCTATGCGAAGGGTTACTTCATTACCCTTATCCTCAAGCATTGCCGCATTAACGTCAATACGCCCTCCACGCTCCGTAAACTTGATAGCATTGCTAATTAGATTGGTCAATACCTGTGTCAAACGTGTCGGATCACCCATTACCATAGCAGGAATTGCCGGATCAATCGTAGTTGTTTGCGTAATCGATTTCTCTTCAAAACGCGGTTTATACAATCCTACAGAAGCATTTATTTTGTATCTTAAATCAAACGGTATGGATTCAAGCTCCATTTTACCCGAATCAAGTTTGGATATCTCAAGCACATCATCTACGATCACCCTTAGGTTATTGGAGCTTTCACGAATCATTGCGACAAACTCTTTTTGCTCTCCATCCAACGGTGTACCGTCAAGTACCTCTGTTAGCCCGATAATTCCGTTAAGCGGTGTACGTATCTCATGAGACATGCTCGCCAAAAAAAGCTCTGTCATCTTCTTTTCATCTTCAAGCTTCTGCGCTTTCTGAGACACCTCTGCCAAACGCTTTTCATGCTCTGCTTTACTCTCTTCTTCCTTGGCAATATCATGGGAGAGCTTCTCACCTTTGCCTTTTGAAACAATAAAAATCAGTGATGTTACAAATACCGCTATTCCTGTAAGTAAAGAAGATTCTTTTAAAGGAATATCAAAAATAGCAACCCCCGACAACGAAACAATTACCGCAACCCCAACGGCAAGCAATGCCCGTATCCACATCATATAACCCCCCTTTTTTGACAACTAATCTGCCTTGGTTGATTTTATTCTACCAAAAAAATCTAATGTATTTACTTTCTTCTTATCCATAGCATACACATTACATATCATCAATCTCAAACCAAACCTTGGAAAATGCCGCTACTGCCTTATCTATCTCTCCCAACCTAAATCCGCCAAATCCCATACGCACCGCTTCATACCCTCCTCCGCTTCTCTCTTTAGCAAGGTAGATTGCGATGTGGTTTTGCTCTGCCAAGTTTCTTAGTTTTTGATAGTCAAAGCGGGAATTTTTGGAGACGATGTGTACACTCAGCCCGGCACCTTGCGCCACTATCTTAAAACTGTTTTTCAAATGCCTATTTAGTGCATCGACCATCGCTTGGTGTTTCTTTTTGTTGAGGATACGCATACGGTTGATATGTCTTTGCCAGTGCCCTTCTTGCATAAAATGGGCAAGTGTCAGTTGTGTTGGCAAGCTTACTCTGGCAAAGTGTGCATCATAGCTTTGGTGGAAGTGTTCAAGTACCCATTGCGGTACAACCATGTAGCCTACCCTTATAGCAGGTGAAAGCGCTTTGGCAAAGGTACCCAAATAGACGACATTCTCACCACGATCCAAACCTTGTAAAGAGGGAATGGGTCGGTTATGGTAGCTTAGTTCACTGTCATAGTCATCCTCAATGATGAGTCCGCCAATAGACTGCATATGCTGTATCAACTTCAAGCGATTGCCAATTGGCATAGTAGCCCCTGTGGGATATTGATGGGTTGGTGTGATATAAACTACCTCCGCCACACTTTGCTTGAGTGCTTCTATATCAAGCCCATTTTCATTGACAGCAACAGGATGGATCTGGTATCCATACGCATCAAAAACCTTATGAGCAATGTGATATCCGGGGATCTCTTGGGCAAAGTGGCTATAACGCATTTTAACAAGCTTTGCCAAAAGCTCCATAGCATCACCAAAACCATGCGTAACGATAATCTGTCCGGCATTACAACACACCCCACGAGAGTCTTTCAGGTACTTGGCTATCTGCTCCCTTAAAAACAACTCACCTTGCCCATCGGGGTATGCGCCAAAATCAACACTTGTATTGATCACTTTGGTATAGAGACGTTTCCAGAGCTTAAGAGGAAAGTCATCTGCATGAAGCCTTGCGGGGAAAAAGTCGTAGCGGTATGCTGTGCCTGCATTGTGGATTTTGGGTTTGGGTATTTGATGTGTTTTAAACGTATCAAAGTAGAGTTCACACACATAGTAGCCCGATTTGGGGCGGCTTTCGATGTAACCTTCAGCATAGAGTTGCGAATAAGCAGTCTCTACCGTAGTTTTACTTAGGTTGTAGCGTATGGCAACGTTACGAATGGAGGGCAGTTTGTCTCCGACACTATGGTTACTAAGGATATCTTCTTTAATCGCTTCATAAAGCTGTATATGCAGCGGTATTTTTGAGCTTTCATCAAGCAGATACATAAACTGTCCTTGAAAATAATAAATATTTTGTATCTTTACATGGGGTTAGATAGTGCATATAATAGCATAAAAATTGTATCTAATGGTTGGTGTTGTGATTCGTAGGGTGTTGTGCCCTCACAACACCTTTAATGCAATTTTCCATCAAATCATTGGTGTTGTCGGGGGACAACACCCTACGGGAAAACACAATGAAAAATATTTTTGAAATTACAGACACCGATGTTATCCACGACATACTCGACAAAGCCGAATACGGTACCCTCGCACTCAGCACAGAGGATACCCCATATGCAGTACCCGTAAATTTCGTACGGATCGAGGATGCGATCTATTTTCACGGAGCGCTGAGTAACCGCAAGATGAATATGCTTGAACGCAACCCCAACGTCTCGTTTTCGGTTGTCGAAAATTATGCATTGATCGACTCAGACTTTTCATCAAGCGATGGCTTGGCGTGCCCTGCAACGCAGTTTTTCAAGTCGGTCAGTATCGAAGGGATCGCAAGTATGATAGAAAACAGAGACGACAAAGCCAAAGTGTTCGAAGCACTTATGCGAAAGCTCCAGCCCAAAGGGGGCTACAAGCCTTTCAGTGATGTGGTATACGACCATGCCATCAAAGCTACGGCGGTTGTGAAGATAGCTGTAAATACTATTACCTGTAAGTTCAAATTCGGTCAAAACCTAAGCGATACACGGTTTGAGATGATCGTGTCTCATTTGGCAGATCGGGGAACCGAGATCGACCGGAAAACCATTGAGATTATGAAAACGTTTCGCTAATATTGCATCCGGTTGAAAGTTTTTCTAAAAATTTCAATATCTTTTCGTTGTAATGATGGTCGCTCTTTGCACAAGATATTGCATCAGAAAGATCAAGATGCTCTCTCTTGACCATAGAAAAAAGAGTGTCGATAAAATCATCCAATAATTCCGTTACAACTTCCTACACGATGTTTTCATCGATGCTAAAGTATCACACTTGAAGAAATTATTAAACAACTTGGATTAAAAACTAATATACAACAAAATATATGGGTACTTCTTGTAATCCCATACTTTAAAAGAGTTATCAAAAATAGGCAAAGAGGCTTAACAACAGATCACCCCGCCCCCAAGCAGGCGTTTTCCGTCGTAAAAGGCTGCTGCCTGTCCTTTGGCAAGACCAAATACGGGTGCTTTGAGAGTAACACTGCCGCTGTCGCCTTCTATGGTGACATGGCAGGGTACCGCTGTGGTACGGTAGCGTACTTTGACCATGCAGTCAAACGCTGTAAGATCTTCAAAAAGGTTGACCTGTTTGATCTTGAAGTCGTGTACCTCCAGTTTCTCCCGCGTCCCCACAACGATCTGGTTCTCTTTGGGTTTGATGTCAAGCACGAAGTGCGGGTCATGCGCACCATTGACGAAAAAGCCGCGGCGTTTGCCGATGGTGTAGTGCATATAGCCTTTGTGGGTACCGACCACATTGCCATCAACATCAACCGTCTCACCGGGCTGATCGATGTTCATGTGGCGTGCGAGTACCTCATCATAGGTGTTCTCTACAAAACAGATCTCACTGCTCTCTGGCTGGGTAGCGAACTCTTGAAGCACTTCAATATTCGCCGCATACGCTTTGACATCCTCTTTGACCCATGTACCAAGCGGGAAAATCAGCCGTGGGAGTACCTCTTTTTTTACCTCACACAGAAAATAGCTCTGGTCTTTGTTGGGATCGTCCGCAGCGTAAATAAACTCACCGTCACACTGTATGTAGTGTCCTGTCGCAACATACTCCGCTCCTACCTTGTCGGCAAATGCTATCATCTTGCCAAACTTGATGGTGCGGTTGCACATGACACACGGGTTAGGGGTGAGCCCCTGTTTGTAGCTTTCGACAAAATAGTTGTAAACATTCTCATTAAATACTTTGCTCAGGTCATGAAAATGGACTTTGATACCCAGATAGTCTGCAACCTTCTGTACTTTTGCCCAGTTGGCTTCATGGTATCCGGGTTTGTCATGGAGTTTCATATAGACTCCTTCAACTTCATAACCCTCTTTTTGCAGCAGTACCGCTGTAACAGTCGAGTCAACCCCGCCGCTCATGCCTACAAGTACTTTGCCTTTTGTATTATCCGTCATTGACATCTCCAATGAATTTTTCGAGCAGATACTCTTTGCTTGCAACCAGAAGGTCATCAGGCACCTCCTGCCCAATGGAGAAGTAGCTCATAGGCAGCTTATAGAGCAGCATGAAGTTTAGCAGTGTACCAAAATGGCGTGTCTCGTCAAACTTGCTGATGATCACCGAGTCAAGATTGAGGAATGAGAAGTTACTGTAGATATCGTCCATATCCTCATATTTTATCGTTGCAGGCAACACAAGATTGACCTCAAGTACCCTTGGTGTCTTGGAGGTGACAAACGCTATGGTTTTAACAAACTTGTTGGTATCGTACGGGGACATTCCGGCTGTATCGACCAGAATAATATCAAACCCTTCCAGTGCTTCGATATGTTCCTTAAAAGATTCAGGGCTTGTCACTGCAAAATGCTCTATCTGCATGATCTGCGCATAGTGCGAAAGCTGTTCGATGGCACCTACTTTGTAGCTGTCAAGGTTGATCAGGGCTACTTTGTAGGGGCGCTCAAGCAGATAGGCGTACCGTGCGGCAAGCTTTGCGATGGTGGTTGTTTTCCCTACCCCTGTAGGGCCTACCAGCATCACGATCTTTGGTAAAGAGAGATCCTCCTCTTTTGTCTGCAAAGTCTCGTCTATCTCTTCAAGCAAATACGAGACAAGCAGCGACTCATCGGCAATAATGGGCGTACCGACCAGTGTAGAGAGTATACCGTCGATCCACTTGGGTGCTATGCCTTTTTTAACAAAAAGGTTTCTGATCTTCTGTGCGGCATCCTCCTCTTTGAGCAGTTCATCCGTAAGTTCATCTTTCATACGGTCGATCTCTGTTTTGAGTGCACCGATCTCATCAAGCATCTGTGCTTCCTCGGAGGCAGATTTTGGCTGAAAGTTCTCTATACCGAACGATTTCTCCCGAAAGAGTCTCTTATCTACAGCAATAACTACTTCAGCACGTATCTGCCCGTCATCATATCGAAGCTGCTTTGCCGAAACGATCTCAAGATCATCCGTTCCGTACTTCTCTACTGCCTGTGCAAATGCCTCTTTGGGCGTTGAAGCCACAAATGTTTCGTTGATCATCATCCTGCCTTTTTCATCATCGAGAGCGGTATGAGTACCGAACTGCGTACATCCCATCCCGGATGCGGCAGTGTCAGCCGTTTGCTCTGCATGGTTATATCATCATAAAATATCAGATCGATATCGAGTGTTCTCGGCCCGTCTTTAAAGAGCCGCTTTCTGCCAAAACGCTTCTCTGTACGCAATGCATAAGAGAGCATCTGTGCCGGTGTCAAATCTGTAGCAACCAGTACCACAGCATTGTAAAAATCGGGCTGCTTGGTATAGCCAAAGGGTGGATTGCGCAGAATAGGCGATGTCTCAAGCAGCTCAACAAAGCCGCTTCTTTGCCATACCACAAAGAGATGTTCAAAGCGCCGTACCACATCACCGATATTTCCGCCTATACCCAACAACACCTTGTGGCGTTTTTTAGACGCTTTTTTTGCATTATAGGGAAAATGTGGGGTAAAAATCAATGTCAGTGCATCGTTAAGCTTTTTTCTTTTTACCATTATTTCCTGCTTTGTCTGCTATTTATTTGGAATAACACGTTTCAAATAGAAGCTTTTCGTCAGAAAAGCATACCACAATTCTTCGCTCTTCGCTCTTCGCTCTTCACTCTTAATGCTTACAACACTTTTGCCCTGCCATCCACCATTGCAACCATATCTTCAATACGGATACCAAACTCCCCGGGGATGTAGATACCCGGCTCGATGGTAAAGACCATACCATCCTCGATGATCGTCTTAGACCGGGAAGCGATGTAGGGCATTTCATGGATATCGAGCCCCACACCATGTCCTGTCGAGTGGACATAGTACTTTCCAAAGCCCGCTTTTTCAATCAGATCACGTGTGAGCGCATCGACCTCTTTTGCATTCATCCCGCTGCGTGCTTTGGCAATGGCACGGTCGTGGGCTTTGAGCACGGTATCGTACGCTTTTTGTATCTTCTTTTTGCCAAAGTGCTGTTTGCTACCGAACCCAAACTGGCTCTGGGCATGAACCGTGCGTGTTCTGTCTGAGCAGTAGCGCTTGTACTTCAGTCCCGCATCGACAAGCAGCAGGTCATCTTTTTGCAGTACAGTCTTAGTCGGTGTGGCATGGGGCTTAGCGGCGTTGGCGTTAACCGCAACGATTGGATCAAAGCTCAGGTCATACTTTCCGTAGTTACTCAATACCCCTTTTGCCATGTAGGTCAGCGCATACTCATCTTTGCCAAACCCATCCGAGGCGATCATACCGGCAAGCTCTTTGAAGGCTTTACGTCCAAGTTTTGCCGCCTTGGCAAGGGTCTTTAGCTCTGTGTCACTCTTGATGATGCGCTTTTTGTGTGAAAAGTCAGGCTCGGGTATCAGCCTGCATTTTACTGCTGAAGTGATACGTTCAAAACCAAACACTGTCCACTCTTTGGGGTCATAGATGATTTTTTTGATCTTTGCTCTCTTGATCAGCTTTGCCGCCTCGCCGTAAAGATCGGCAGCGATCACCACCTCTGCCCCCTTCACATGCGCTTTGGCATCAACTGTGTATCGTCCGTCCGTAATGAAATATGCCTCTTTGCCAAACTGCAGATAGAGTGCATTGTCACAGCTGTAGCCGCACTCGTAATAGATAGCATTTTCATCTTTGAGCATATAGTTCATAGGTTGACCTTTTCGGGTGGATATTGCGGGCGGCACGCAGATGCGCACCAACTACCGGGAGAGAGGAGCTTACTGCTGTGCAGCCTGCTGTTGTGCCTGCTGTGCTTTTTTCATGGCAGCAACCTCATTGAGGATCTGCGCCATACCTACCATAGCAAGGTGGTACCCAAACGGTCCCATACCTACGATCTGTCCTGCGCATACCGGTGCGGTAAGTGAGGTGTGTCTGAACTCCTCTCTGGCATGGATGTTGCTCAGGTGTACTTCGATCGCAGGGATCTTCACCGCCGCAAGCGCGTCACGGATCGCGATGGAAGTGTGGGTGTAGGCTGCCGGGTTGATAATGATACCGTCCGCATCTCCCATGCACTCCTGAATACGGTCAACGATCTCACCTTCGAGGTTGCTCTGGAAAAATTCGATCTCCAGATTGTTCTGGTCGGCAAAAGCCTTCATTTGTGCATGAATATCCTCAAGTTTCATAGGACCGTAGATGTTCTGGTCACGAACACCGAGCATATTAAGATTTGGCCCTTGAATAACGACTATTTTCATTTTACTACCTTCTTCATGTATAATTTAGGGTATTATTTTATCCAAATAGGTTTAAACCCAAGGAACGTTATAGATGAAAATCATTATCGCTGATTACTTATATATCGACGGAAAATTCGTCGAAAACCTCGCCATTGCGTTTGAGAGCCGTATTGAGGCGGTTGATCTGCCCGAAAAACTACTTGCCCGCTACCCTGATGCCAAGCTGATACGGGCAAAACCCTACACGGTACTCTACCCCGGATTTATCAATACCCATGTACACCTGGAGTTCTCTGCCAATCGAACTTCGCTTCGCTACGGTGCCTTTATGCCGTGGCTTGATTCGGTCATCGAACACCGTGACGATCTGCTGCAGGCGTGTGACAATGAGATGATGGCAAAAGAGTGTCATCAGATGCTGCGTTCTGGCATCACCTCTTTTGGTGCTATCTCCAGTTTCGGTACCGAACTTGAAGTGTGTGAAAGCACGCCGCAGCGTGTGGTCTTTTTCAACGAGCTTATCGGCTCCAATGCCCAGTATGCCGACATGCTCTACAACGATTTTCTCGAGCGTGTCAAAGCAAGTCAAAGCTGTGATGCCCAAAGCCGCATTATCTCAGGCATTGCCATCCACTCCCCCTACTCGGTACATCCTGTTATTCTCCAGCGTGCCGTCACACTTGCAAAGCAGCATACCATGCCGCTGACGACACACTTTCTGGAATCACAGGCAGAAAGAGAGTGGCTTGAAAAAGGAAGCGGTGCGTTCAGGGATTTCTTTGAAAAATTCTTCAACACCTCCACCCCGGTCACGACCATAGAGGAGTTCCTCCATGCCTTCGATACCTACCCCGCCCACTTTGTCCACTGTGTACAGGCAAATGAGGAGGAACTTTCCCACCTCAAAGCCAAAGGGCATACCGTAGCCCACTGTCCGCGCTCCAACCGCTACCTTGGCTGCGGACGGCTGGCACTGGAGGAGCTTGAAGCACTACAGCTTCCCTATAGCGTCGCTACTGACGGGCTCAGTTCCAACGATTCACTTAACATCTTTGATGAATTCAGAGCCGCACTGATGCTGCATCACAAAGCCCCTGTCGATCTGCTTGCACGCAGGCTCATCAAAGCCTCTACCGAAGATGCCGCCAAAGCGCTGGGGCTTAACTGCGGTTCACTCAATGTAGGCAAAGATGCGGACTTTGCCCTCATCACCCTGCCCGAACTGCCAAAACGCCCCGAAGAGATCGCCCTCTGGACACTGCTGCACACCAAAGAGGCCGATGCCGTTTACATTGAAGGAGAACAGTATGTTTAAAAAACTAGGCAATGCCATCAAATGGATCGGTGAGCACTTCAAAGGGCTGCTTTTTCTGCTCATTCTTTTCATTGTCCTGATGCCCTCAGCTAAAACCCCGCTGAAAAAACCCAATCTGCAGGAGATCAAACTCTTTGGTCCCATTATGGATGCTGAGAAGCTCGTCAAACAGATAGAGGATGCGCAAAAAGACCCGAACATCAAAGGGGTGCTTCTCAACGTCAACTCTCCCGGCGGTGCCGTACCGCCATCCATCGAGATCAGCTACGCTGTCCGCAACCTTAAGAAGAAAAAACCTGTCATCGCCTACGCTTCAGGCATCATGGCAAGCGGCAGCTACTACAGCTCTATTTTTGCCGACAAGATCATTGCCAACCCCGGTGCGATCGTAGGCTCCATCGGGGTGATCATGGAGAGCGCAGACATCGAGGAGTTGCTCAACAAGATTGGGATCAAACCGCAGGTTGTTAAAGAGGGAAAATACAAAGAGGCAGGAACCCCAACCCGCAAATGGACACCCCAAGAGCGTGCCGAACTTGAGCGTCTGACCAAAGATACCTACACCCTTTTTGTCAGTGACGTTGCCAAAGCCCGTCACCTTGACATAAACGCTTCGGAAAACTATGCCAACGCGCACATCTTCCTTGCCTCACGTGCCAAAGATGTTGGGCTCATCGATGCAGTAGGCACCCTCAGTGATGCAAAAAAAGAACTGGAAAAAAGATCCGGAGTTAAAAAAGCTGTCTGGAAGCAAAAGGATAAACTGGAGTCGTTCATGGAGAAGCTCACATCACAGGCGATGTTTCAGATGCAGAGCTATTTTTACGGCTTGAAAGCAGCGTTCCCCTACTAAATCTGTCTCAAATATCTTCTATGATGACTTGGGGCTCAAAACCCCATTTCTATAAAAATATAAGCTACTAAAACAAGAGCATTTTTAATACCCCATACACCAATAATAGGTTTTGCAGATGTGAGATTTTACAATAGGCTTTTAAGTCCTAGCTAAAGCTAAGATGATGGAAGCATCTTGTGAAAGATCACACTTGACAAGAAATATCTCTACACTCTCCTTTTATGTGAAAAGAGGTATCCAGTGTAAGACTATATAGTCACCCCTGAAAAACCAATCTCTTGCCCTAAAAAAGGCACATTGGAAGTGATAGAACGGTATAATATCAACCAATAAACATAAAGATTGAGACCAATTCCTGGTCGAAACAGGTGTTAAAATTGCTTCTAAAATCCTCTACCTCCAACCAGCCAAACCTTTTTCATTCACAACTGCGGGATATGCTTGACAGCAATGATCCACTCATTACCCTTGCAGATACGATACACTGGGATACTTTCGAAGAATCCTTCGCCAAATACTACAGCGATGAAGGCAGACCGGCAAAACCGATACGTCTAATGGTCGGACTGCTGATTTTAAAACAGCTGGAGAATCTCTCTGATGAGAATGTCGTACTGCAATGGAAGCGCAATCCCTACTACCAGTACTTCTGCGGTATGAACGAATATGTTCCGGCCCTTCCGTGCGATGCTACCGAATTGGTGAAGTTTCGTAAACGTATAGGTAAGGAAGGTGTAGAGCAGATCTTTGCGATGAGTGTCTCTCTGCATGGAAAAGATGCTCAGGAGAAACAGGTCATTGTCGATACCACCGTACAAGAGAAAA
>FPIB01000028.1_pt1 | contig 44157 bp, 50 predicted proteins | sample 1057271 | NCBI WGS metagenome assembly FPIB01 (sample SAMEA4473313, study PRJEB15554) | hydrothermal vent metagenome | biome: marine basaltic hydrothermal vent biome; feature: marine hydrothermal vent; material: water | place: Pacific Ocean | collected 2011-06-14/2011-07-23 | depth 1199 m
TTATTACTCATAACATGCTCCTTTCTGATACTTTTTGTATTGTAGCATTTTATTTTTTGTCTTGCTTATTGGGGTATTATAGACTACTTCAAAGAGGTGGCAAAGGATATCAAAGCGCTTACCTCTTTCATGGATACGGTGATACACAAAGACGGCAAGTCCTCTAAAAACGATACCATCGATGTGGCCGAGTATCTCAAAATGCAGACTGCCCTTGCCAAAGAGAGTCTTGATGTCGTCAGCCCTTACGGAGCACAGTTCGCAAGCCCGGAGATCAAAGAGGTGGTCGATACCATCGTGCCTGAGATCAGAAAGGCGGTTGGGGAGCTTGAGAAATTCATTAGTGAAGAAGTGTTTAAAAGGGGTCAAGGCATTGTTGACGCTATGAGTCATTACAGAGGAAAAGAAATAGAAGATCTCGAAATTATACACTCATCTTTAAATGACCATATGTCGAGACTTGAATCCAGAATAGGCGGCATCGAGAGCAGTGTGAGAAATATACGCAACTCTCGTGGCGGAGCAAACAGGAACTAATAATCAAAGGAGTATTTTATGAGTGATCACCATGATATAAATTATGCCTTGCAAAAAGAAAAAGACAACATCCGTGGCTCAAAAAAACCTCCCTCCACCTCCCCCGCAGAAACAGTCTCCGAGCATATCACCGTACCCGATGTGACCACAGAGGGGTCGCTTACGGTGATGACCTCCATTCCTCCCTATTTCCTTGAACATGACGGACGAAACCTGAAGGCTGTAACGGAAGCGGAGAGCGGGGTGTATATAGAGAATGACCTCAATATGCGCCGTTTTGCCATAGGCAAGCTTGGGGAGCACAGGCTGCGTAACAAAGGGGAGCATGTCGATCTTATCGCCAAGTTCAAAAAGGACGGTGTTGCCTCACCGGGACTCTTCTTTGCCGAGACGCTTGAAAGCGATGCTGGCAGACTGCTTACCTATGACGAACTCACCAACAATGCTGTCAAGGCGGACAACTATCAATTCTTTCTCAGAAACGCTTCTGTGATGAAGGTGAATGTCGCAATAACCAAATAAAGCTTAATGGGTACGTATGGGATGCGCACACCCAATAAGCCCCTCTTTTGCCAGTTTTTTGTGGATATTCGGATTACCCTCTTTGATCGCTTTAGCAATCTGCTCCTGTGCCCCTTTGGCATCCCATATCACATCCCCTTTTTGACAGCTCTCTACTCCGGACTTTTTGTAAAAGTCGATCTCTTTGTCGGTTGCAAGCGGTTTATCAACGACATATTGAGCATTTCAAGGCGCTTGGGCGTACCGATATCATACCATGCACCCTCGTACAGCTCTCCGCTTACGCTCCCCTTATGCATCGCCTCTCTTAGCAGCGATGCCAGCGCACGTTTGCCATACGGTACGTTTTCAAAGAGTTTGGGCGAATAGTAGCCTATGCCTGAGAAGGTATATTGGGGGAGATCTGCAACCTTCCCATCTTCCAGCGCAAAGTCACCTTTTGGATTATGTGCGGGGTTTGGTACAAGTATCAGATGTGCCAACATGCCCTCTTTGAGGCTCAGGGAAGCATCAAAATCGTAGTCTGTCCAGACATCGCCGTTAACCACCAAAAACGGATCACTTCCCTTCAGATGCGGCAGAGCCTTGACGATCCCTCCGGCACTCTCCAGTCCCCCCTCCTCCTGCTCATCGGAGTAGATGATCTTCAGCCCCCACTTAGAGCCGTCACCAAGCGCTTCGGGTATCTTCCAGCCAAGATGGGCTATGTTGATGACCACCTCCTTAAAACCATAGTGTGCCAGCTTCTCAAGATGCCATACAATAAGCGGTATACCGCCGACTTCAAGCAGTGGTTTTGGGGTATGGTCTGTCAGCGGTCGCATGCGTGTACCAAGTCCTGCGGCAAGGATCATTGCTTTCACCCTATCACCTCCCCAAGCCACACAGCAAACGGTTGTGTCTCTTCATACTTCTTAGCAGCCTCCAAAATATACTTCAATGTCAAAGGGATATTATTCAGATAACCGGGTTTGCCGTCACGCAGTGCCAAGCGGGCAAAGATCCCCAGTATCTTGATGTGCCGCTGAAGCCCCATGAAGTCAAACCACTTCATAAAGGTCGCCTCATCAACATCCACACCGCTGATATCTTTAAAATAAAGTGCCAGCCGTACAACCTCCTTTTGGGAAAGCTCCACATAGACATCTTTCAGCAAAGAGACAAGGTCGTAGGTGAGTGCTCCTGCTCTGGCATCCTGAAAATCGATGACAACGATCTCGTCATTGCAATCAAACATCAGGTTACGCGAATGGTAGTCACGATGCACAAACAGTCCCTGCGGCTGCTCTAATACCACATCGGCGATCTCTTCACAGGTCATTTCAATGCGTTTTTTCTCCTCTTCTGAGAGTACCATACCAAGGTATTTCTCAAAGTACCACTCCTGCATCAGTCCCATCTCAAAGAGTAGAAATGCTCTGTCGTACGGCGGAAGACCGGAAGTATCTGTCTTTTGCATCTTGGCGATCGTCTCGACCGCTTTTGGGTAGTAGTGGGTTCCCTCCGTTTGAAGCGCATCGTAAAAGTGCCGGTTGCCAAGATCTTCCATGAAGACAAAACCTCTCTCCAGATCAAAAGCATTGATCTTCGGGGTGCGTACCCCGGCTTCAAAAAGTCTGTGGGCAATATCGACAAACGGCGCGACCGATTCAGGCTGTTCGGAGGCATCCATCACAATACCGCTGTGGAGCGGATCTTCGATACGGTAGTATTTGCGCAGGCTTGCATCACCGGCAAGGGGCTTTAACACAGCATCAATGCCATACCCCTCAAGCCAGTTTTTCAGTGCTTCATGTTCATTCATCTATAGACGCCTCCAAGGATCGTATTGTTTTGCGCACCCGTCACCTCTTTGAGCGCGACAGTTTCGTTGTGCAGCCGCTTGTACGCCAGCCATGCCATCATCATTGCTTCAAGACTCTCTGAGTGCGCCATCACCCCCACCTGCACATTGGGCATCAACGCGGCGATACGTTCAACCAGAAAGCCGTTTCGCGCGCCGCCGCCGCAAAGCATCAGCATATCGGGATTGAACGTGAGCACTTCGTTGGAGATAGTAAGGGCGGTAAGCTCTAGCAGGGTACGCTGCACATCTACAGGAGGAAATGAGGAATTGTTGTTCGCATTGCTATGCAATGCTTCCGCTGCATTTTCCTGAACGCTACACGCTACACGCTGAACGCTCTGTTCAACCCACTTCTCGTTGAATGTTTCCCGCCCCGTACTTTTGGGGTAGGGCTTGGCAAAATACGCATCCTGCATCATCATTTCAAGCAGTCTATAGTCGACGCTCCCCTCTCTCGCCCAGTTGCCGTCCTTGTCGTAGGAGAGCCCTTTGTGTTTTGCTATCCAGAGATCCATCAGCATATTGCCCGGTCCCGTATCATAGCCAATAAGCACTTCTTCAAGTACCGTAATGTTGGCAATACCGCCAATGTTGACCACACACACCCCTCTTATCTCCTCTCCAAGCAAAAAACGGTGGAACGCCGGCGCAAAGGGAGCCCCCTGCCCGCCACATGCCATATCTTTTCGACGGAAGTCCGCCACAACGGCAATGCCCGTCTGCGCAACAATCACATTGGGGTCACCAAGCTGCATGGAAAACGGTCTTTTTCCTGATGGGGCATGCCATACCGTCTGTCCGTGTGAACCGATAGCTGCAACACTTTGGGGATCGACAGCAGATTTTTCAAGCAACGTATTGACCGCTTGGGCGAAGAGTTCTCCCAAATGCCGGTCTACCGTGCCCACTTCTGCCAAAGTACATTTACCTGCTATCAGGTTCAGTATCTTCTCTTTAAGTGCTTGAGGGAAAGGGTGTTCATAAGTAAACAGAGGCGTACACTCTTTTGCATCGACCTCACACAGTACAGCATCGACCCCGTCCATGGAAGTACCTGACATCAACCCTATGTAGCGTTCTTTCTCTCTTTTCATGACACGATGGTACACAAATCGCTCTTAAATGTAATACTACGTTGATATTTTTATTGTATACTCTACATTAATAATCAACACACAAGGAATCTCTATGACACGTACCATCTCTACCTGTATTCTCTCAGCAGCCACTATCTTCGCACTCAGCGGGTGCGGTAACAGCGACGACAAAAAAGAAACCGTACAGCAAATACAGCCCTTCACCGTTTCCATCGAGAAACGCAAGCAGGCATTTGACAGCTACATGCAACATTTCTCCACCTACGGCTTCGATGTCAACCGTACCAAAGATTCTGACACCCAAAGCCTTTATCTGCTTACAGTCACCGATGCCCCCAAGGCAACGAACACACTTTTGACACTCTTTAACATGGGTACGCTCGATGAAGAGAGTAAAGCAGAACTTACCAAAGTGATCACCAATACCCAAATAGGCGTTGAAACAGACTGGAAAAAGTATGCTTCCAATGCACCTGAGAGTGTTTTTGTCTACTACATGGGCAACGGCAAAGAAGGTGCATTTGGCAAACAGCTTGCAGAAGGAAAGAAGATCGGTGCCTACCTCACCTACGATAACGACGATCACCTGAAAAAAGCGCGTATCAAAGACCTGAATGAGACATATACAGAAGGAACTGTCAAGATACATACTCTACTTAAAGGTGCCCATATTGATGTACTCAAAGCTGCAACAAACGAAAATGCAGCAAGCGCATACAATATTTTTGGAGGTCAGTTTTCACTCAACAGTACCGATACAAACACCACTGAAACCTTCAACATCGGCTACAAAAACCCTGAGTGTCATGTAGAGAAACAAAACCTCTATCTTGGCAAAAGTCGCTGTACCTTCCCCACCATTACTATAGGCGGAGGACAAAAAGACAAAGAGATTACCGCTGCACTTCATAACACAACATTCTCAAGTGTTGTCTCTGAACATGACAAGAAGGTGCGTACCGATATCACATTTGCCATTGCCGATACCGACCTTCAAATGTATGAAGAGAAAAAGAATATTGTTGATTTTTCAATGAAAACATTTAAAGTTGACGGCTATACGGACAATGTCGACAGCGACCTGATGAAAGCCTTTTATGCACTGAGCAAAAACCCGCCAAAAGATCAGAATGAAACCATAGCAAAAACTATGGATCTTGTAGGACAACTCTACGGAAGTGGACTGACATTCAGTTATACCGGATCTGTCGATACGATCGAGAGCAAAGGCGAGGGTATGGTATTTTCCCTTAAAGGCTACAGCGCTGCGGGCAACGGAAAATTTGATGACAATATCAGCTATAAAGAGACATCCAAAATTGCAAAAGTGCTTTTGAACGATGACCATAACCAGACACTGCTTGATCTTCAAAACTTCACGTTTGGCTACGGGGTGAACAAACTCTATAACTTCATTCCTGATTTTACGCAGTTTACCGCATTTGTAGCACAGGATGCCACACTTACACCAGCCGATATGGAAAAACGCCTTACACCAATGGGTGAGACGATCGTCCATCACGGTTTTGAGGTATTCCTCGCTCCAATAGGCTTTGATGCACTAAAAGCCAGCGGCAAAGGCAAACAGGTCGATCTTGGCAAACTCGATTTTAATATCGATGCCAAACTGCTGCCAAACAGCGCGCCGCTCAATATGAACAACCCTATGGCAGCATTGATGCTCATGCCATATCTACAGGCTAACGGGAAACTGGTACTGCCTAAAAAAGATCTTGAAATGCTTACAAAAACACTACCGCCTCAAGCGGGTATGATGCTGATGATGTTCGCCAAATATGAAGGTGACAATGCCATCTTTGTACTGAAGTTTGAGAACGGACATCTGCTGATCAACGGTCAGCCGATGATGTAACCCCACATCTCCCGATAGAAAATCTGTGATAATCCATGCCCGTTTTTGGGTATGGGTTACGCTACGATAAACGAAGAAACAAGCCCTATCACTCCACCGAACACCCCACCCCAGACAACCAGCCATCCAAGATGCTCTTTGATCAGCTGCTGTACCAGTGCTTTGACCATTTGCGGTGTCAGCTCCGCCAACCGTTTGTCGATCAGCCGCTCAACCGATGCAATAAGATCATCGCTGAGTGTCGCCTGTTTGATGTGATGCTGAAGCTGCGCATTGAATGCCTCTGAAGTGACAATGCGCCTTACGGCACTTCTGAGCTTGTTGGAGAAGGGTTCACGCAGCTCTTCAAGGGCAGATTCACCGCCAAACATGGCAATGGCACCGCCAAATTTCGACTCCATCACTGTTTTGCTGAGTGCATCAAATGCCGGCGTAAAATCTGCCGCATCGACAATGGGTGCAAGGTCGAGCTTCTTCTCTTCATCAACAAAAAAAGCATTTAACTGAGCCTTGGTAAAGAACTGCTCCATGATCATCTGCTTAATCGCACCCTTGAAACGGTCAAAATTCTTCTCTATCACCCCAGAACCGTACAAAAACGGCACCCTTTCAAAAAGCATATGAATAGCAAGCTGATTGGTAACAGCACCCGAAAAGGCAAAGAGCCCTGTGTAGAGCAGCGGTGATACATAGGGCTCAGGGGTAACATACGAAGTACCGATAAGCCCCAGTGAAACCACATCTGTTACAGAAGATTTGGAAAGTTTCATCTACATTGACTCCTTTTTTGAGCGGATTATAGCACATCCACGATTACCCCACATTTTCCCCACAAATCATTCACAAAAAACATTTACAATAGCCCTATCACACCATAAAGGATTGATAATGAAACTGACGTACAAACATCTTTTGATTGCAGTAGCACTGCTCTTCTCTTTTCAGACACTTCAGGCACAAAGCCATCATGAAGCCATCGAAAAGGTAGACATCAGCAAACTCGACCGTTATTACACCTCACACCATGCAAAGAAACGTACATTTAAAACAAAAGAGGCATTCAAACGGGCACAGGCATACCACACCAAACCACACCGCATACAACAAAAATACAACCGTCATATACCAGGACAGGTTCATCCCAACCGTTACCATCCTCAGAACCGATGGTATAATGATGATCGCTATGACAATGGTGAAGCCTACTATGGCAGATATATGCCAAGACGCCAGTATGAAAGAGCACACCACCGAACAAAACGCGGCTGGGTACTTGCCTACCGCTATGACAGAGCGGATTTCTTTGACCGTGACGGCTTCTACTACGGCTACTTCAACCGCTACGGCTACTTTTTTGAAGGGGAGTTCTACCGTTACGACTACAGCTACACCTACCGTGACCGTGTACGCGGCAGAGGACTCTTTGACCGCTACTACTACCGCCCTGCTGCATGGAGAGAGTATGGGTTTTGCAGGTAGTTAGAACAAAGTATACCCGTCTTTTCTCCTCCCCTTGTTCCCACGTTGCACGTGGGGATACATACCCTATCTAAAAATCTATAAGAACGTTATCTTATCTGGGAATATTGTGAACGAGTAATAAGACACAAGCACCATCTATTTACCGGTGCGTGATTACACATCCTACCTACTCCCCTCTACCCTCTCACCTCTTCCTACCATCATCACCCCAAATGCCACCGCCGTCCCGATGACGATCTGCCATGCAAAGCCAAGCTTTATCCCAAGCACACCACCCAAAACATATGGCTGTAGTGCCAATACAGTCACAAAACCACCCAAAAGCGCAAGTGGTACGGTGGCAGCGCTGCCTCTTTTAGTAAAGATCGCCGCACCGTAAATGCCAAGCAGTCCGGTGTAGGCAAATGCCATCACACCGAGTGCAAAACTCAGCAGCGGCAGATCGGTGGCATGCTGCCAGTAGTAGCTGAGCATTGCCATAAAGCTCAGCGCTATGGCAAAGAGTACAACGGCTATGCGTCCTGCCTTGACGTAGTGTACTTCATCGCTAATGCCCTGCTTCTGTTTCCACGGACGGTAGAGGTCTTCAACAGCAACGGATGCCATAGCCCCCAGAACAGAGTTGGAGCTGCTCAGTGCCGCCGCTACTGCACCCACCGTTACCAGCCCACGCATCCCTTCGGGCATCTCATGGAGGATGTAGTACATAAACACGGTGATCTTCTCACCGTCAAACTGCTGCACGACACTGCCCTGTACACCGGAGAGTTCGGGATGTTTGTAAAAAAGATAAAGCAGCAGCCCGATGCACAAAAAGAGCAGTGCCACAGGAATGGTCATATAGATGCTCATCATCAGTGAGCGTTGCGCCTCTTTGGCATTTTTACAGGTGAGCGCACGCTGGGTCATGTCCTGATCGAGCCCGTAAGCGGCGATGTTCAGAAGCAGCCAGCCGCCAAGCAGCGCCCAGATGCTGAAGCCGCCGCTAAGCGATGTGTCGATCAGACGCAGTTTTCCGTCTGCCTGAAGTGTGCCAAGCAGCGTTGCAAAATCGGTATTGAGTGAAACGTAGAGATAGACCAGTACCGCAATACCCGCGCCAATGTAGGTTACCGCCTGAATGATGTCGGAGAAGATGATCGACTTCACACCCCCAAAGTAGGCATACATCAACGCCCCAAGCATCAGCACCGCAATAGAGAGTGCCACATGTGGGGCGCTGATATCAAGAAAGAGGATCATCGAGATCGCTAGTGCACCGATGTAAAGCCTCGCCCCGCTGGCAAAGAGCCGTCCGACAAGAAACATCACCCCCGCCTGCTTCTTTGCCCCACTCCCGTAGCGTTTTTCCAAAAGTTCATAAACTGTCACCGCACCAATGGCGTAAAAACGCGGAATGAGCACATACGCTACAAACCATACCGCAAGAAACGCCGAAGCGTAAAACCCGAGAAAGGTCAGGTCTTTGCCGTAGCTGTACTCTGGTCCTCCCAGAAAGGTTGCGGCTGATTGGGAGGTTGCCAGTACCGACATAGCCGCAGCAAATGCCGGAACAGTATTGCCACCGACAAAGTAGTCACGCGCACTGCTAATCTTGATGCGGGAGAAGAGCACGCCGGTGAGTGCCAATATTAAAAAATAGCTGCCAAAGACCATCCAGTCAAGGGTACTGAAAGCTGAGTGCATTACTCTCCTTTTACTTTTTTGGCGGCTCTTTCAAGCCCAGCCACTTGACACCCTCTCTGACTTTTCGCATAAACGTTTCACCCGGATCATATTTCACGGTACGATAGCCTTTGTCTTTCTCAAGCCAAAGCGGTGTCTTTTCCATACGGCGGTACTCATGATGTCCTATAAGGTAGGTGATCCCCGGATATTTTCGCTTGAGGTAGCCTACCAGTGCGATGTTCGCTTTGACCTGTGCAGGGGTCAGATGTGCGGCATCTTTGGCGACATTTTCCACTCCGATGGCATAGTAGTTGAGTCCTATGACATGGCGCGCCATCGTATTTTCAGGGTTGATCAGACGATAAACTGTACCGTCTTTGTCCACCAAGAACTGTGCAGAGACATTGAGTGCAGAGGCTTTGGCAATATCTTTGCGTCCGTTGCCAAGTGTTTGGGGTTTCATGGTATTGAAAGATGCCTGCAAAGAGTCAATGGCTGTATAGTGCAGTACGATTACCTTGGGATCGATGCGAATCGTATCGACCTTTTTCCCATAATGTTTAGCAATGTAGGCTTTACTCAAAGCTATGCGTTTGGCACCAAAATCAATGGGTTTGTCGATGATCTTTAGTGTGTAAGATGGAGGCGGTGCAATTGTTTTGCATGTTTTTGGCGGTGTCTGTGCAGCACATCCGCTGAGTACCAAAATAGAGGCTACAAGCCAAAAGCTATGTTTCATGGCAGATCCTTGAAAAAAGTGATCTATTGTAGCGTATCTTCACTATAGGAAGCTTTGTCAAACACCAGTACCCCTGCTAAAATCAACGGTGGCAGTCCCAGTGAAATAAGATAGGGAAAAAGCTGCAGCATGCTGTGCCGGTTGAGATACATAAATCCAAGAATCAAAAGGATATAGGCACCGATACGATAGAGCGAAAGCGCCGCTTTGGTATCTCTAAGCACTTCAAAAAGGGAACGCCTGTTGGCCTTAAGACGCGCTTTTTCCTCTTTGATGGCACTGCGTATATCTTCCACCGGCTCCTCTTTGATCTCTTCAGAGTAGAGATCATGCGGATCTTCAAGTTTGTCAATGACATCTTTGTCGATATCGGTTGTAATGATCTCATTTTCTACTCTTGCATCGACCATACAACGGTAACTCTTCATAGATCCCAACATAACCAGTGCTGATGAGAGGAACCCTATTTGGGTATTGAGCAGTACGGTTGTATCAAAAAAAAGTCCTGAAATGACAAGCACAATACCGTCGGCAATCAGGAGCGCACTAACGATCTTCCGGTTAGTACCGCTCATCATCATCCTCATCTTCAGCCTTGATCTCTCTTCCGGGTCTATAGCGTGGGTCTTTTGCCAGCTCATCAAGCGATCTTTTTTGCTTTTTGTAGGCAATGTAGACATTGTTGATCGCAGCCCCTACCCCGATGAACACCCCTATCCAGAGCGTCCAGGTATGTCCGGTAAGCTTCTTGAGTCCAATACCGATAGCAACCCCGATAATCACGGCAACCACAATAGAGATACCAAGGCTCAGCCCGTCAGCGGCATCGACAATCTTTTTGAGTTTTGGTTCTTCCTGTTTATGCTGCATTGCATCCCTTTGTTGTGTATATTAGGATGCAGTGATCTCAGCAAGCGTTTCGTACGCCGCTTTGATACTCGCCTCGATCATCTCATTGGTCGTTACCGTTGAAATGAAACCTGTCTCAAAAGAGGAGCATGCCAGATAGACACCGCGGTCAAGCATCCCTTTGTGGAACTTCGCAAACATCTTCTGATCATTCTCCATCGCATCGGCGAAGTTCTTGACCGGTTTGTCGGAGAAGAAGAAGCCGAACATACTCCCGCGCACATCGGTTACCATTGGTACACCTGCCGCATCTGCCGCTTTCTTGAAGCCCTCCATGAGTGTTTTGGCTTTATTGCCAAGATCGACATAGACAGACGGGTTGGACTTGAGTTTGCGCAGGCTGGTCAGTCCTGCTGCCATGGCAACAGGGTTTCCGCTAAGCGTTCCTGCCTGATAGACCGGTCCTTCAGGAGAGAGGTGCGCCATGATCTCGCCTCTGGCACCAAACGCCCCTACAGGCATCCCCGCACCGATCACTTTGCCCAGTGTCACCATATCCGGCTTGACACTTGTAATACCCTGCGCACCTTTGAGCGATGCCCTAAAGCCGCTCATCACCTCATCGAAGATCAGAAGTGTACCGTGTGTGTCACACACTTCTCGCAGAGCAACAAGGAAGTTCTCATCCGCAGGAACAAGCCCCATATTACCCGCGATCGGCTCGATGATCACACACGCGATCCCCTCTTTGGAGTCGGCAAAGCACTGCTTGACACTCTCGATATCGTTGTAGGTTGCCAACAGTGTGTGCTTGGTCAGGTCTGCCGGTACCCCCGGACTGCTTGGGTTGCCAAAAGTTGCTGCACCACTTCCTGCCTGTACGAGCAGAGAATCACTGTGCCCGTGATAGCATCCGGTAAACTTGACGATATCATCACGCCCTGTAAATCCACGCGCCAGACGAATGGCAGACATAACCGCTTCGGTACCGGAGCTGACAAATCGCACCTTGTCAATACTCTTAAAAAGATCGACGATCTCTTTGGCAAGCTCGGTCTCTACAGTGGTCGGTGCACCAAAGCTAAGTCCTCTTTTGACCGCATCGATGACTGCTGCCTCGATATCGCTGTCACAATGACCAAAGATCAGAGGTCCCCAGCTCTGTACATAATCGATATAGCGGTTGCCGTCGATATCGTAGAGATAGCCCCCTTCACCTTTCTCGATAAACGGAGGCGTCCCCTCCACACCGCTAAAGGCTCTCACCGGAGAGTCTACACCTCCGGGAATGACCTTGTAGGCTTCTTCAAATGCCGCAATACTTTTTTCGTAACCCATCTGTTAGTCCTTGTACAATATAATTGCGCAGATTATACACTACAGGGACTAAAAGGTGAGAGATACACGACGGACGGTAACGGGATTTGTTCTCTCTCTCCTGCTGCACCTGCTTGTTTTTTGGCTCTTTTTTCTCTCTTTTGACAAGATGCACCTCATCCCGCCACCATCATCCAAAGCGCCAAGAAAGATCACACTGAATCTCTCCCGGTTCACCCCACCAATCCTAAAACCTAAACCTGTCAGCAGACCTAAACCCATCTCAAAACCTCTACCTAAACCTGTGCCGCCAACACCGTCTGTACCAACACCACAACCTACCACCACCCCAAAACAGCAGGTTAAAACCGCACAGAAAAAACATGTAGAGAAGAAAAAGGGCTTTGAGATCGCCAAAACTGCCAAAGAGGAGAACAATGCGACCAAGATTACAAAAACAGAGACAAAAAAGAGGCAAACAAAACCCAAAACGAAGATTGTAAAGCAAACCAAACAGACTACAAAAAAGAAACAGATTGTCAAAGAGAAACCGCTTCCAAAACAGTTTCGACTGCCAAAACGCTCCAAAGACAAACTTGCCAATGCCCTGATGCGTTCAGGGAGAACAGTCCGTCAGCAACCTGCAAGACATGCCTCAAGCAGTACGGACAGAATGATCTCAAGGCTTTACGGCAAAGCGTTCTACTCCTTTACCAAAACACAGAAAAAGTTCATCCGCAACCATCTCTCTGAGATCTACCGCATTACCCAAAACACTCTCTACATCAACGGGTATCCGGAGGTTGCCATACGCACACACCAGCAGGGAGTCAATGTCGTCTCTTTCTATCTTCATCCTGACGGCAGCATCTCAGACCTCAGGCTCATTAAACCCATGGGTTACGAAGCACTCGACAAAAATACACTTGCTGTGATTGAGATCGCCTATAAAGACTATCCACATCCCGAGACAAAAACAAAGATTGTCTTTTATGTGAATTATAGTCTCCACTAATAACTTTATAGTATAATTAAAATATCCCAAAAATTGAGGTAATAAAAATGTTCAATTTTTTCATACCAAAAAACAAAAGAATGATTAATAAATGGCATAATGAACATATTAAAATTATTGATTTAATCTATAATATAGTTGAAGAGTATGAAAACAATAATCAAAAAACTGCCAAAAAGCACATCAAGCAGCTAAATAATTTAACGGTAGAACATATCATGGATGAAGATATTGAATTTTTCAGAATATTAAAAAAATCTAAAAATACAGACAAGGAAACAGAAGAGATGATTAGAGACTTTGTAACAAGTTTTAAAAAAACAAAACTGTTACTGATAAAATTTCTAAGTCATTACTCCAAGCCTGAAGTTGTTTTGGATTCTAGTTTTTTTAAACAATTTAGCGAAATAACAAAGGCTGTTAGAGAACGTATTCAATTTGAAGAGAAAAATGTCTACTCCAAACTCAAAGAGAAGTAACCCTTTGCCAGTATTTTGGCTTCTACTCTTGGTGCCTGCAGCAGGAGCGGATGCTTTCTCTCATCGAGCCACTGTATAACCTCTTTTATCTCATTCTCTTTCATCACCGTACAACCTGCGGTAGGTATCTTCTTGATATGCAAAAAGATGCACGATCCCGCTCCCGGTATGGCACCGGGCTCATCGATATGATTATGGTTTACAACAATGCCGTATTTGTAGTAGTTTTTGGGGAACTTCATCTGCTCTTTGCTATGGTAGTCGGGTGTGATCTTGGTGGAATCGACGATCTTGTTGTAGTATTTGGAGTGGATATCATCGACACAGTGATTGGTAGCTCTATAGACCTCATAGGGGTAGTCCACCACAAAAGGCGCATAGCCAAACGCCTGCTTGAGGATGAAGATGCCTGCAGGTGATCTGCCGTCACCCTCTTTCTTGATATATTTGGCATCTTGAGGGATCTGGTGCAGCCCGATACCCCAGCCAAGACCGTTGCGTCCAAGCTTGACGGGTATCGGTTTGCCGACCTTGTGCCACCCTTTCGACGCTCTCTCATAACGCTGCAGTGTACCGCTGTTATCATTCCACCCTTTGGTGGTCACGACAATAAGCTGCCTGCTTTGCTCAAGTGTTCCTGCCCAAAGCGCTACACTTGCCAAAAACAGGATCGTTAAAATCTTTTTCATTGTGCTATAATCTCCTCATGGAATATGGAATCATCTCAATTATCATCCCCTTGCTGACAATCGCTCTTGCTATTATAACCAAAGATGTCATCGTCTCACTCATGGGCGGTATCTTTGCAGGTCTGCTGGTACTGCACGGCTTCAATCCACTACAGGCTTTCAAGGGGCTCTTTGACGGTATTATCGCCCAGATAGCCCAAGGGTGGATCGCCAAGACCCTGCTCTTTACCCTCTTTGTGGGTGCTATCATCAGGCTGCTAAACCTTAGCGGTGCGGTGGAGAGTTTCGTTGCATACATCGACAAAAAGGCTGCGCGTATCGACTCACCGCTAGGTGCACAGATGCTTGCCTATCTCATCGGGGTAGTGATCTTCATCGAATCCTCGATCACTTCACTGGTAGCAGGTACCGTTGCCAAGCCGCTTTGTGACCGTAACGATGTCAGCCGTGCCAAGCTCGCCTATATCTGTGACTCTACCTCCGCCCCGATCTGCTCACTGATTCCGCTTAATGCATGGGGCGCATTGTTGCTTGGGCTGATTCTTACGGCAGTTGAAAGCAAGGTGATCACAGGCGATCCCGTCAGCCTCCTTGTTGCCTCGATCCCCTACAACTTCTATGCGCTCTTTACGCTGCTGCTTGTACTTGTCGTCATCTGGCGCAAATGGGAAATAGGACCGATGCGTCATGCCGTTTCTGTAGTATCTACGGTATCTCCACCTACAGTAACGCCACATACCCCTGCACTTGGGCCGATGCTGCTGCCTATCATCGTGATGGTGCTTGCCGTGCCGGTCGGACTCTACCTCACCGGAGACGGCGATATCTTCAAAGGCTCAGGCTCTACCTCGGTCTACTATGCGACTATCGTGACACTCTTTGTGATGTATGGATATTATCTTGCAACTAGACGGCTGACACATAAACGATTTTTTGAGGGGCTCTTTGGCGGGATGGGCGAGATGATCCCCATTGCGGCGATTTTGCTCTTGGCGATCTTTATCGGCAAAGTGATCGGCGATCTGGGTACGGCAAAGTACCTCGCCCATATCCTCACAGGCAACATTTCGCCAACCCTGATGCCCATGCTTATCTTCCTTGTGGCTGCGATCACCGCCTTTTCTACAGGCACAAGCTGGGGGACATTTAGTATCATGATGCCCATCGCGCTGGCACTGGCAGCAAGTATGGGGCTTGATATCCCACTGGTCATCGCAGCCGTCATCAGCGGCGGGATATTTGGCGACCACGCCTCCCCCATCTCAGATACCACCATCATCTCCTCCATGGCAGCAGGATGCGACCATGTAGAGCATGTACGCACTCAGTTGCCCTATGCGTTGATTGGCGGTACCTTGGCGGCGGCGGCGTTTTTGGTGGCGGGGTATTTGACAGTATAATGATTAGTGGTGATATAGATTATTAAAGTAAGATGTGTATTCCATATGGAATGTGGAGACGAGAGAACATCCACCAATATCTTCTTAATATTTCATAAGTATCATCCCACTCAAAAGATACAATATAAAGTTTTTTCTATCCCGGAAGCTGCCATTGAATCTTCCTGACTGATAAGCAGCCTGATCGCTAAAATAATCATAGCTCAACATTCCTCCATTTTGTAGATACAGGTTAATATTAGTATTTCTGTTTGAACTATGAAATCCATTGGGATTGTTGTATTGACAGAGCTGATAAAGCGCATAGTTGGAAGCAAAGCCGTCGCAACTACCCGTGGTACAGTATCGGTAAAGTGCATAATTACTACTGGTTCTATAGCACTGACTCTTTGGCAATCCATAATTGCCCTCCTGCTGAGCTAACCTTGCCCGTCTTGCTCTCTCCTCTTTTTCTCGTTTGAGTCGTGCCAGTCGTTCTCTTTCTATTCTGGCATCTCTTTCTCTCTTTTTGGTTGCTATATATTTGCTTGCCTCTTTTACTTTATCTGTATTTACCCCATACATCTTTGCTTTTTTAAGCAGTGCATCCGCCTTGGAAAAAGACTCACTTTTGGCTGCTTTTTTTGCTTGCTTTAGCAAGTCTGCCACATCTTCTGCATCTTCCTCATCATCGTCCAGGCTGATGGCATACACAGGAGTAGGCACAACCGTTAAAGAGACACTAAAAACCAAAAATCCTAATAAAATTACTCTAAACATCATCTCTCCAAATATACAACATCAACTTTTTATTTTAGCCATTAAAACAGATACATTTTCTTCTAGTTCATCTAGCTTCTCATCACATATCATATAAATCGTTTCTGCATCAATATTAATGTAGTGATGAGAAATCAAATCACGCAGTTTTATAATGTTACTCCAGTAGTCAGTAGTGGCAGCTTGTTCAAGAAAACCTTTTTGATGCTTGTCAATATTTTTAAGTGCTTCGCCTATGGTTTGAATACGCAAAATAATACTGTCAAGTTTTTCCAATCCATCATCATCGGCAATGAAATCATCAAAACAGTGGATTGTTATAAATCTTTTTCGAATCAGTTCTATACTTTCTTTAATAAACTCCAACAGTTCCAGTAAAGACATTTTATGCATAGAGTACTTCGCTTTCTATCTGTGTTTTCAGTCCTCTTCTGAGTCTTGGATGCTCATAAATGATATCTATTTTTTTATCAAATGCTTTTTCCAGATAGAGCCACAGTCCCGTCATGTTATCGAGCGTCCTTTTGCTAAAAATCACATAGAAGTCAATATCGCTCTTTTGTGTCGATGTGCCTTTTGCATAGGAGCCAAAAAGACCAATCTTCCTCACAGCATATTTCTCTTCCAAAAAATTTCTCTGCTCTTTGAGTATGCCCAATATCTCATCTTTAGTCATAACAAACTCCTTGTACACTTGTTTTATTATAACATAGATTTTACATCCACTCCCCTAGTCTCAAGTGGATTTAAAATATCTACTTTATCAAATGATTTTATTTAAAAAAATCAAAAATCAAAGCTATTGTCTACCTCGTACACAACGGACATAGTTCTCATAAGTCTTATCGTAGTAGTATGTGCCGCCATCCTTAAAGCGCACGTACCACGCGTTCTTCTCGCGAGACAGACAAACAGAAGAAGACCAATAGTAGTCTGAGGTATTTACATTTTTAAACCCTTTTTTTATGGCAGGATTATACTTACTTATATCAACAATGCTTTGCAACTCTTTAATGTTGGGGAGTCTCCAGTCACCGTGCCCTCCTAAACTCAAATCACTACAGTAGCTCACAGCTTCAGCCCAGTTCATTTTTGTGTTTTTAGCAGCACTATTGTCCTGCCACATAAGTCCACTCTTACTATCTACAAAAACATCAGACCCCAACAACAAATTAGCACCTATCATAATCAAAAGGATTATTCTCATGTGTCACTCCTACTTTTTTTTAATGAATAGTGAAAAATGAAAAATTATTCTATTCATTTGTTATTTTTTTGCTGTTTTGATGCTTGACACAAGCAGTCTTATCAGCTCCTCGTTATCCAGTTTGATACTCTCATATTTTTTGTATCCAAATACTCGGAGTCCCGCAAAAGAATCAACCAATAAAAAGTTCCATTTGCCTCTTTAAGTCCGATGCTTAATTTGTTTATAAAATCTGCTTTTGATTGACCAAGCTCTGCCTCAGCCACCAACTCCCCCTACTGCCGTATCACTTCGCAAAACCTGTTTACTCAATACATATTCTTTATGTTCAGAACATAAATACTTATAAAGTTTAACAATTCGCAAAGAAAAGCATAACTCTTAGTCTTTAAAATATTCCCAGACACAATACCCTTTCATTATTTGTTATTCAATTTTAACTCTTCATTTTTCACTATTTATTGTCTGCCTCGTACACAAAGGACATAGTACTCATAAGTCTTATTGCCGCCGTTCGTGCTGCCATTCTCAAAGCTCACGATCCACGCGTACTTCTCGTTTGCCACATAAACAGAAGAAGACCAATAGGGGTCTGATGTATTAACATTTTTAAAACTTGGCATAATAGCAGGGTCATACCTATCATAATCTACTATACTCAAAAGCTCGTCATAGGTCGGAAGCCTCATCGGCTTTTTACCGTAAGTGAGGTTTGCACAGTAGCGTTTGGCATCTTTCCAACTCTTTTTGGTGTTTTTAGCTACACTGTTGTCCTGCCAGATGAGTCCAAGCTTTGTGTCCACAACCACATCGCCTCTTTTTTCCCAGCGTACCAGCTTAGCGGCATCTTTTTGAGCCTGCATCGCTTTGCCCTGTGCCGTTATTGTTCTTTTTAGTTTAAAGCTAAGCTTGGTTGAAGTATCCTCCCCCACAAACACTTTTTTACTCTGTACATATTCATAGTTCTCATCTATGTCTTTTGCTACTTTGATATTATGCTCCCCCTCTTCAAGCAGTATCGAGGTAAACCCCTCCCCCGTCATCGCCTTCTTCTTCCCATCCACATAAATGTAAGCGCCCTCTTGGTCAGCTGCGACGCGTATCTTGCCCTTGCCCGCATAGAGCGACCCCGTAGCCAAAAGCAAAGCCGCCAAAACCACCTGCAACTGTTTTTTCATGTGTTTTCTCCCTTTTGTTGTCATTTTAAGCTAAGCTTGAGTATACATTTTTTTAGGTTAAGTGTGTCAATATCAGATATCACTGCCTCAACTCCAGACTCTCCAACGGTACCCCAAGAGAGATGCTGTTGCCATCGATCTTCTCAAATACCACAGGCAGCTCCACACTCATCTCGAAGGTGCTTGCTGTAACAGGATACTCCCAGCCGATATACCCTTTTGAAGGGTCTACGATAATCTCTTTATAGATAGAAAGGATCTCGCACTCTTTGACATCCACCTCCCTGCCCCACAAACCTGCTTCACGAAGCGCTTTTTCACTCCTAAAGGTGTCAAAGAGTTTGACATATGCTGCCAGAGGCAGTGTATGCATCTTCTGTTGCAGGGCTCTCTTTTTGTCTGCTATAAGCATCTTCAGTACATATTCTGCCCTATCCAAGTCATCATCATAAAAAACAGCATCGATGTGCTCCTGTACCTCTTCTTTGGGCAAACAGTTCGCATACTCCGGTGAAAGCCCCCACTGCAAAAACAGATGTGCCTTGATAAACTCCGGACTGAAGCGTTCCAGCGGGTCCAAGAAGTCTATGTAGATCTCACCGCCTTTAAAAACTGCCCATTGACCTTCTTTTTGAACAAAAAAGAGATCATTTTCATAGCTGTGCCTGACATCATCATACTCCGGTTTAATGATGACATTGCCTTTGATGTCTATGGCAAAAGGTTTGTTGCCCTTTTCACGTATCACCGCATATCCGTCATTGAAAGAACCCCAGTCCCTAAAGCGCGGCGAGATCAACTCATTACCCTCTTTATCGATGTAACCCCAAAGCAGCGTCTCTTTATCCTGTACCGCTATGGTATCTATACGATCAATAATCGTCAAATATTTTTTGCTCTGTTTATGGATACCTGTTTGTTCATCTATGTAATTGTACTGCAGCAGTCCTTCTTCATCGACTGTTATATATTTCACATAACTCAAACTTTCAAAAAGCGAATCCCACAGCACATGCGAATCTATCGCCTCTTTGGTCTGCAAATTGACAATATCACAGATATTTGCTTTGGCATCATCACCTACATCAGGTTTCTGCTTTTGTACCTGAGCGTACGATATTTTTACATCAACAAGATAGTACTTTGGCTCCAGCACCAGCTCAAACGCTGCATCTTTTGATGTGTGTGTTGTTTTGTTTGCGATGACCCCGTAATTTCCTTCACCATCTACTACAGCACTCCACTGAAAATCCAAGCCAAAAACGGCTTTGTTATTGGGATGCACGGGAAAAAGAAACGATTTCCCATCTGAATAGATAAACTGCTCCTCCCCTTCGTGAAACTCACTCGACCACAGCATCTTCATCTTGCCATGCGCTTTAAGATATTCGATCTCTTTTTTGCTGTGCGGTACGAGTGAACGCATCCTTTTTACAAAATGCGCAGACCACTCACTGTCATTGAGTATCTCCATTAACGAACGTTTCTCTATCGCTACCGACTTCTCAGGCTTGAGTTGGAACGCCTGCCAGCTTGTTCTGTATCTGGGTCGCCAAGTTGCGGCCAATGCCACAGCTTCCTCATAAGAAAATCCTATACGCCAAAGCCCGCTCTCATCATCTCCTGAAACCATGATCCCGTAAAAGAACTGCTCCTTGTCTATCTGTGCATCTTCCAGAAGCAGCTTTACACAGTACTTCCCGATAGCTTCTTCATCACTACCAAGCTTTTGGGCTTTTTTATATATCTCGTAAAAAACATTGGTTTGTTCTATCAACGCTATAAGGTCCATCTACGCTTTCTCCATATATGCATCGATCACACCGGGCATCTGTTTGAGATCTTCTACACTCTTTTCCAATCGCTTCATAAATGCCTCTATCTCTTCAGGAGTTCGGTGATCTTTTGATTCTTTTGTCTGAGCAGAGGGTCTCTTTTCCTCTTTATTTTCATTTTTCTTTTTCATGTGTGCTCTTATCCCTTTTACTTTTTAGCAACTCCAATTTCTCAAAAAGGTATGCAGATACGGTATCTGCATCATAGTATTCCAAGGAACCATCAAAACCATTGACTTCATAGAGACGATTTATTTTTCTCAGCTGATCCCAAAAATAGCTCTCTGACATGCTCTCAAAGAGTGCTTTTAAGAAAAGTAACTTGACACCTCTTCCTTCAAATATCAGATACTGGTCTATCACCCCAAGAGCCTTATCCGTATCACCGGAATAAAAGTGATACAAAAAATGATTCATAACAGGCGTAAATGCTTGAGTGACATGAAGATATCCACGTTCACTCAATGATATGCGGGCAGCGGAAAGTTTTTCCAAGTCATCAGCCATATGTTTTTTAGTCAGTTTTGGTCTCAAAATCAGTTTGCCTTCTTTGTACGTAGCTACTATTTTAACATAAGGAGAACACGCAAAACAGGTAAGAAAATAAGAGTACTGGTCATCATACATGATCCACTCCTGTATGCCATCACCATCGAGATCTTTGAACTTTATAGCATCTAAATTATTAAGCGGTATCTTGAGGGGCTTTTTCATCTCTCTGGTGAAGCGTGCAATGTAGAGATCAGAACAACAGTGCACCCCTCCACTGTAGGTCTTAAATATCATCTCTCTCACACCATCCTTATCCATATCGCCATCATAGATATCGCTGATATCATAATCCTCTATCACATCAACTTCTTTACCATTTTGCGTGAAAGTATATTTTGTATGACGGGAAAGGTCTTTGTTTTCATGGGTGTATTTATCAAGATTAATACCGTATGGAAAGTATACCTCTTCAGAGTCTGCCCCCGATGATGCAGTACCGGCATCCAAATCATACTTTGCTTGCAACTCACTCAGGTTAAGATCCGAATCTATAGTTTCATCATGAACTATTTGAAACACAAATAGTTGAATGGAGACGGCTACTATAATAAACACCAAAACCCACTTCATTTTCCCTCCTCTCTTACTTGCCATGTCACGCTACTTAGGTCTGTATCAAAATTTCACTATATGCATAAAAGTATAATCAAAAAAACTTTTGGTTAACCATCCGTAAACCTTCATTTTTTATAATTTTTTTCTTTGTATTTCAAACAAAAGGAGGCAATCATCATGAAAAAGAAAAACAGAGCACTTCATCTTGATATCAGTGCCATCCTTCTGAAGTACGATCCCATGCATGTAGGTACAGTAGCTGAAACCGATGAGTATGATCTGGAAGCAGCGACCATTCTCTCACGCATCAAAGAGGTGCATACAAAAGAGGAGCTTTCCGATATTGTCTATGAGGAGTTTCAAAGCTGGTACGGCAAAGAAGAGGTAGGTGACAAAGCAATGTATGACGAGATGGCAGCAGAGATCTGGGAGACCTGGCACCGCTACAACAAAACCTCTCAGGTAGCATAATTACTCGTGATACTCTTCCACCTGATAGACATAAACATCCGGATGCAGCAAAAGGCAGTCTGAGGACATACCCGCCTTTTGGCACAGATGTGCCATGAAGCTCTCAAACATCGGCAGTTGTTCCCAAACCTGGGGAAGGTAGGTCGCCTGATAGTTCCCTTTTTTCAAAATAACACCGTCAATACCGGGTCTGAGTTTTAACTTCAGATCTTCTGGCGAACTGTACGGCAGTGGTTTGGGATCGGTCAGGAGTGAAACCTCAATGGTAATGTCATTAAACTCCTCAGGTGTCAATGCCACAAACCGCGGATCGTGGAACGCGGCACTTTTGGCGTTGCTGACAATATCGTCATAGAGCTTTCGGTGTGCAACGATAGAGCCGATACAGCCTTTGAGTGCACCGCTGTTTTTTTTATTTAGTGTGACAAATGCCGCACCTTTCTTTTCAAGCCACGGGTTGGCACGACGCAATGCCTCCATATCGACCCCATAATCGATGCCGAACGACTCGGCAATGGCAGCGCGTGCCAGTTTCAACAGTACCTCTCTTTTATCCATCTCAATCCTCCTTGGTAAATGCAATGCTCGTATATCCGACCACCTGTGACGTATCACCGCTGGCATCCGCACTTGTGCGATAGTCGAGAATATGCGGCTTGAGACCTTTATGCCGTGCTGCGATCAACATCGACTCCACTCCGATCTTGCCGCACGCTTCACAGCCTTGATGAAGTTTTGACACATCAAGTCTCATGACAGCATCCAGACAGATGCTGTCAAGCTGCTTGGCTTTTTGTATGTCATAGTAGTGGCTCAGGTCGGTGCTGATCACCACTGCCGTATGCCCATCGTCCAGCAGATAGTCGATCATTTCGGCGATCTTTGTGGGTGACGCATCCTCATAGACAAGCTCCACCACGCTCACATCGGGCATATAGTACTTAATCAAAGGCATCTGCACCTCGGTACTGTGCTCTTGGTGCGCTTGGGGGTAGAAATCTGCCCCGTACATCGCCTTAAGCTCTGCAACGAGGGCTGTGTCTACCCGCAGCGCACCAAATGGGGTCTCATAGCTGTCATACTCCGCCACAGACACCCCTTTCAGGTAGACCCGGTGACTTGGTCCAATGACCACAACACGTTTAATCTCCTGCATCCCAAGCAGACGCAAAGCGACATTGGCAGTGAAACCGCTGTAAACATACCCCGCATGCGGTACGATCACAGCACGGCTTTTGAATGAGAAAAGCCTGTCAATATTGGCATGCGCATCCAAAATAGTATTGTAGTGTTCGATCATCTTCTCTATCTCTGCACCACTTGCCGGATAGAACTGTCCGGCAACGGCTGTCTCTCTTGCACTCATCTCCACACTCCTTCTATAATGCTGCTGCAAACCGGACAACTGCCATCCTCTTTGAGACGGTTTTCTATCTGTCCATATCCATTGCGGGCAATCAGGATGGTATCGCAGTGGTGGCAGCGTGTCGGAGAATCCACTCCTACATTACCAAGGTAAATATATTTCAAACCCGCCTTTTTGCCGATAGCTTCCGCCCGTTTCAGCGTTGCCAATGCTGTTGCCTGATGATCACGCATCTTGTAGTTTGGGTAGAACGCACTCAGATGCCACGGTACATGCACTCCAAGATCATTGGCAATGAAAGATGCCATCTCCTCAAGGTCTTTGTCACTGTCGTTTTGACCTTCGATGAGCAGTGTGGTTACCTCCACCCATACACCGTTTTTTACAAGTGCTCTGAGGGTATCTTTTACCTCTTCAAGCCCGCCTTTAAGTACCTTTTTATAGTACTTCTCATCCCAGCTTTTCAGGTCGATATTTGCCGCATCCACCCATGTTGCCATATCCTCAACCATCTCCCTGCTCTCAAAGCCGTTGCTAACAAAGATGTTCTTGATGCCCTTCTCCTTGGCGATCAGCCCTATATTTTTGGCATAGGGGTAGAAAATGGTTGGTTCATTGTAGGTGTAGGCGATGGACTTCGCACCGTGCTCGATGGCAAGCTGTACCATCTGCTTGGGTGAAACTTCAATGTTTTCATTGACCTCTTTGGTTTGTGAGATGTCCCAGTTTTGGCAAAAAGGGCACTTGAAGTTGCACCCCACTGTCCCAAACGAAAGCACCTTGGAGTTTGGCAGCAGATGGTAGAGCGGTTTCTTCTCAACCGGATCTACATGCACAGCGATGGGGTGCCCGTAAACCAGTGTCTTGAGCCTGCCATTTACATTCTGGTTCACCCCGCAGATACCCACCTGTCCCTCTTTGAGCTGGCAACTGTGCCGGCATAGGTTACAGACGATCTTCCCATTCTCTTTCGGGGTATAATATGCAAATTCAGGATGATATGTCATAGCTACACCTTTATAGTCATAGACTAAACTTTATTTCATTATATCACTTAACTTTGTAATTGTCAAATTTTGGGGTATACTCTCGAAAATGCATTATCACAGATCCTAAGGAAGCACTATGAAACTGCTCGTTTGTGCACTGGAACCCTCCTCTAACCTGCATCTGCGCGAGGTACTCAAGCACACCGGAAATATCACGCTTACCGGTATTTTCGACAAGCGCATAGAAACGGGTACGCCACTGTATGATATTAGCGATATGGCGATCATGGGCGTGGTCGATGCAGTGAAAAAACTGTCCTGGTTCTTCAAGGTTGCCGATGAGATGGTTGCCGACAAAGTGCTGCTGATGGATGGCTCGGGTTTCAACCTGCCGCTGGCAAAGAAGCTTAAAACCGCCTACCCAGACAAGGAGATCATCTACTATATCCTTCCGCAAGTTTGGGCAAGCCGCCCCAAACGCGTTAAAAAACTGGAGCGCTACTGTGACCATCTGCTTGGTATCCTTCCCTTTGAGACTGCTTATTACCCCAGTGGCAAAACGGTCTATATCGGGCATCCGCTACTTGATGAGATCAATATACACTATGAGGACAAACCGGGTGTCATCACCTTTCTTCCCGGAAGCAGGAACAGTGAGATCAGCCGTCTGCTCCCCATATTTAAAGAGGTAGCAACTTCCCTGCCTGATAAAGAGGCACAGCTTGTCATTCCTCCTGGCTTCTCTGATGAAAAGATAGCAGCACTCTACGGCGACATCAGTATGTTCACCATCAGCCGTGATACACATACGGCACTGGCAAGATCCGAATTTGCCTTTATATGTTCGGGTACCGCCACCCTCGAAGCTGCACTTATAGGCACTCCCTTTACGCTTGCCTACATCGCAAAGAAACTTGACTACTTCATCGGCACAAAACTATTGGGCATCAAACAGGTAGGACTGGCAAACATCATCCTCACTCACTATAACGGCACCACACTGCACAACGAACTGCTCCAAGAGAACGTTACGGTTGACAATCTGCTGGCAGAATACTACAATACCGACCGAGAAAAATTTGCAGACAAAGCCAAAGAGCTTAAAGCCTATCTTGGGCATGGGAGTAGTGAGAATGTGGCAAACATTTTAGTGAAGAGATAATAGTGAAGAGTGAAGAGTTGTGGTATGCTTTTCTGCCGAAAAGCTTTTATTATATTGGAATGAGGAATGATAACATCATATAAACTTATGTCAAGCTTAGCAAAACAAAGCTATTCACCATCTTCAATAGAAGCATTGCAAAGCAATGCATACCAACACTATTCACTAAAAAAGCTCTTCACTCTTCACTCTTCACTCTTCACTTTCTCTCCAAAGGAGAGAAGATGTTAGTTCACATTTGTTGTTCCGTCGACAGCCACTATTTTCTCCAAAAACTTCAGGCAGACTACCCGGATGAAAAACTGGTAGGCTTTTTCTACGACCCCAACATCCACCCCTACTCCGAATATTACCTGAGACTGCTCGATGTCAAACGCAGCTGCAAAATGCTTGGTATCGAGCTGATAGAGGGGGAGTATGACACCCAAAACTGGCTTGAGGCGGTTAGAGGATTGGAACATGAGCCTGAAAAGGGGGCACGGTGTGCTGTCTGTTTTGACAGACGTTTTGAGGTAAGTGCACAAAAAGCAGCTGAAATAGGTGAAAAAACATTTACTTCTACCCTACTGACCTCCCCAAAAAAATCACTTAAACAGCTCAAAACCGCCGGTGATGCTCTGGCACAGAAATTTGGCATCGCCTTTGTCGCCCCTGACTACCGCAAAGCTTCCGGTACACAGGAACAGAACATCCTTGCCAAAGAGGATCAGCTCTACCGACAGGACTACTGCGGCTGCCTTTTTGGGCTTACCATGCAGCGTGACTGGCAGCAAAAACTTGCCGATGAGCTTTTTGTTCCCATCTGTGGACAGATACAGCCTGAGTCCATCGAAGCGCGTATCGCACTCTATGAAAAGCGCTGGGAGCTGGAGGAACAAGGTACCTCTTACCGTATTGTCAAGCAGCGTTTTCTTAACTGGCGGCTGAAGTTCGCACAGCTTAAAGTACGCAAAGAGGTCGTTGCCGCACACATACTCCCTTACTCTACACTCCGGGGCGAATACACTCGCGGCAAGATCGACTACGCTACGGGCGATGTGCACCATATGAGCCGTGACGAGGTAAAGTTCATTACACTCGAAACCTACAACAGATGGATGCAAACAGCGTACGTTTCGATTATGGAACTCCTTTTCAACCCACCACTGTTTGAGGAAGAAGTTACCCTTCGTAACAGACTTGGATTTTCTCCGTTTGACCTCTCCGCTGTCGTTGTTACGGAGGAGATACCGGAGAACAAAATAGAACTGCTTCTTCAGAGTGAAACCTACAGTGATGTTCAGGAGAAACTTCTTACAGTTTAAAGATCCTGCCTCAACCGTTTTTTACCAACAGTTAGATAAAATAAGCAAATTTTATACTCTAATATGCAAAGGTTTTCACGTGTTGTACAATGTTGTTGATATTCAAAAAATTCTTCCCCACCGATACCCGTTTTTACTGGTTGACCGTATTACCGAACTTAAAGAGGGTGCATACATCGAAGGCTACAAAAATGTCTCTATCTCAGAACCTGTCTTTCAGGGACACTTTCCCGGACATCCGATCTATCCGGGTGTCATGATCATCGAGGGGATGGCACAGGCAGGCGGTGTACTGGCATTCAAAAGTATGGATGATGCTTCTCAGGAGGCGATTGAAAACAAAGTAGTCTACTTTATGAGCATCGACAAAGCAAAATTCCGTTCACCGGTAACACCAGGAGATAAACTGGTATACAAACTTAATGTCATTAAAAACAAAGGTGCTGTTTGGCAACTTGATGGAAAAGCATATGTTGACGGAAAAGTAGTGGCGCAGGCTGAACTTAAAGCTATGATCGTGGATAAATAAAGATGACCGATATTCACCCAACCGCGATCGTTAAAGAGGGGGCTGTATTGGGTAACAATGTTACCGTAGGCCCCTTTGCCTATATCGGTCCCAAAGTCACTATAGGTGACGGTACGACAGTAGCCTCTCATGCTGTTATTGAGGGGAAAACGACTATAGGAAAGCATAACCGTATCTTCTCCCATGCAGCCGTCGGTACAATCCCACAAGATCTCAAGTATGATGGCGAAGAGAGTGAACTGATCATTGGTGACCATAACATCATACGTGAGTTTACTCTGCTCAATCCGGGTACCAAAGGCGGCGGTATGGTTACCAAGATAGGCAATCACAATCTGCTGATGGGCTATGTGCACCTTGGACACGATGTCATTCTTGGAGACCACTGTATCCTTGCCAACGGTGCAACACTTGCAGGACATGTAGAACTTGGCAACCATGTCGTTATCGGCGGACTGACACCGATACACCAGTTCGTCCATATTGGAGATTATGCCATGATAGGCGGGGCAAGTGCCGTTGCACAGGATATTCCACCCTACTGTCTTGCAGAAGGAAACCGTGCGGTACTTAGAGGACTGAACCTTACCGGACTTAGACGCAAGATAGAGCGTGAAGAGATCAATGCACTCAAAAGTGCCTACAGAGAACTTTTTGAACAGGGACAACCGATTCAGGAGGTTGCACAAAGGCTTTTTGAATCTGATACATCTTCTTATGTTAAAACACTCTGTATGTTTATTAAAACATCCAAACGCGGTATTCCGTTTACCAGAAAATAGTATACTTAAAAAATAACCAAACAAATAAGGAAAAATATATGACATTTAAAGCTTGCAGTTTTTGTGCTGCCATAGAGAGCGAAGAGAATCCGCTGATTGCCGGCGAAGATGCCTATATCTGCTCAAACTGTGTCATCTCCGCATATAAGATCCTTTTTGGCGAGGAGGAGGAGAATGAAGAGAGCAGCTACGATGCACAGACCCATGTACTCTACACTCCTAAGGAGATTTATGCTCTGCTTGATGAGTATATTATCGGGCAGGAGAATGCAAAGAAAACACTCTCTGTCGCAGTTTACAACCATTACAAACGTATCTTCAGAGAAACAGAAAAAGAGAACGATACCCAAATTGCAAAATCAAATGTACTGCTTATAGGTCCAACAGGCTCAGGAAAAACACTTTTAGCACAAACCATTGCCCGATTTCTTAACGTTCCTATCGCTATTGCCGATGCAACAAACCTTACCGAAGCGGGCTATGTCGGCGAAGATGTAGAAAATATCCTTACAAAACTACTCATGGCAGCAGATGGAGATGTTGAACGTGCACAGCAGGGGATCGTCTTTATAGACGAAATCGACAAGATCGCCCGTATGGGAGAGAATCGCTCCATTACCCGTGATGTCTCCGGTGAAGGGGTACAGCAAGCGCTCCTTAAGCTTATCGAGGGTTCGATGGTTAACATCCCGCCAAAGGGTGGTAGAAAACACCCAAACCAAGACTTTATCCAGATCGACACCTCCAATATCCTTTTTATCTGTGGCGGTGCTTTTGACGGACTTAACGATATTCTCAAAAGAAGACTCGGCGCCAATATTCTTGGTTTCGGACAGACAAAACGCTCAAAAAAAGAGGAAGAGAATCTGCTGCCTATGGTTGAAGCTGATGACCTTGTCTCCTATGGACTTATCCCTGAACTGATAGGACGTCTGCATGTCTTTGCAACCCTTGAGGAGATCACCAAAGAGGATATGGTACATATTCTTGTCAAACCCAAAAACTCTTTGGTTAAGCAGTATCAGAAACTCTTTGAGATCGATAATGTCACCCTTTCCTTTGAAGAGGAGGCACTCTCTGCCATCGCACAAAAAGCACTTGATAGAAAGACCGGTGCCAGAGGTCTGCGTTCAATCATGGAAGAGACGCTTTTGGATATCATGTATGAGCTCCCTGAACTTGAGGGATATGAAGTAGTCATTACCGAAGATGTCGTAAACAATCATGCCAAACCACTTTATATTAAAGATAAAAAATCAGCATAGCAAAAGGATGAACGATCATGTTTAAAAAACTTTTGGGTATTTTCTCCAACGACCTGGCGATTGACCTCGGTACCGCCAATACGCTGGTACTTGTCAAAGGACAGGGTATCAGCATCAACGAACCTTCCGTTGTTGCCATTCAGTATGACAAGCACGGACAGCAGCGTATCCTTGCGGTAGGACAGGAAGCCAAGGACATGGTTGGTAAAACACCGGGAAACATCCGTGCCATACGTCCTATGAAAGATGGTGTCATCGCTGATTTTGAAGTAACAGAAATGATGATACGCTACTTTATTGAAAAGGCACATAAACGTAAAGGGTTCTTCTCTCCACGTATCATTATCTGTGTGCCCTACGGTCTGACACAAGTTGAAAGACGTGCCGTCAAAGATTCGGCAGAAAATGCAGGTGCACGATATGTCTATCTGATCGAAGAGCCTATGGCAGCGGCGATCGGTGCGGGTATCCCAGTCAAAGACCCTAACGGAAATCTTGTGGTTGATATCGGTGGGGGTACCACGGAGATCGGTGTCACCTCGCTTGGCGGACTGGTACAGAGCAAATCGATCCGAGTTGCGGGTGACCATATTGACCAAGCAATTGTCGATTATGTCAAAAAGAACTTCAACCTGCTTATCGGTGAGCGTGTGGCAGAAGAGCTTAAGATTAAAATAGGCACTGCTATTCCTCTTGAGGAAGAACTTGCCACAACTGTTCGCGGACGCGATCAGGTAGAGGGGAGCCTTACTTCTATTGAGATCACCTCGGAACATATCCGCTCTGCTATGAAAGACTCAATTGAGCAGATCGCAGATGCACTTGAAGATGTACTTGAGCATACACCACCTGAACTTGCCGGAGATATCGTTGAAAACGGTATTGTCCTTACCGGTGGCGGTGCACTAATTCGAGGATTGGACAAATACCTCTCCGATATTGTCAAACTGCCTGTCTATATTGCAGAAGACCCTCTTCTTGCCGTAGCAAAAGGGACAGGAAAAGCGCTTGATGAGATAGATCTTCTCCAACAAATGGCGTATGAAGACTAGGATTATTATCATCATCATACTCCTACTCATACTGGGAGTACTGCTTACCCGTAACGATGAGCGTATCACCAATACCCTTTTGAGTATCATCAATCCGATCAAACAGAACTACAAAGCACTTACACAGGAACTCGAAGACAAAGGACACAGCTACCTGTTTCAAAAAGAGTCCATCGAGAAACTCACCAAAGAGAATCGTATATTACGAAAACGGCTGCTTGAACAGACCCACTATATCAGGCAGGTTAAAGATATCTACAGTGTACTGCCACACCTTACAAAACTTCCGGTCAAAAGCATCTCTCTTACCAGTACCATCTCCTATATTAAGCTAAACAGTTTCTCAAGAATTATTTTGACAAAACCCAAACAGATACACTCAAACCATATCTACGGTCTTATACAAAAGAGTGTTGTTGCCGGTATCGCCCTGTTACACAACAATCAGCTCTACGGATACCTGACATCTGATGAACAGTGCCGTTTTACCGTTTTTGTCGGGAAAGAGAAAGCACCGGGTATTGCCATAGGTGTTAAAAACCATACCATGATCGTCAAATTCATTCCAAAATGGCACAAGATCAAAAAAGGGGATAAGGTTGTCACATCCGGACTGGATGATATTTTCTTTGCAAACCTTCCGGTAGGTATTGTTACCAAAGTCGATACCCAAAGTGCCTTTAAAGTCGCCTATATCAAAACCTATGCCGATATATTCCATCCCAAAATCTTTTTCCTGATCAACAATGCAGCACCGACACTCACAGAAGGCTTTGATGCTAATACGACCGATATTCCGCTTTGTATCCCCCGGCATGAAACAGCAATCTTTAAATCAAACACAACAGATGCATCCACTCTTAGCATTGAAGAGAACAACACAATCTCCACACCGGCAATCTCCAGTATTCCACAACGTATCGACCAAACACAGGAGGAGACTATAGAGCCTGAGGTACCGCAGGAGCAACACCAAGAACCAAAGCCCACGCCCAAACCGTATCAAAAAAGACATAAATCCATAAGAGCCGTTCCACAAACACTCGATCTTTTCTAAAACACTTCAAAACGCCCTTATTTAAGGGCGTTTTTGGTCTCTTTTTACTATAATATCGAACTAAAATTCAAAGGTATTTCTCCATGCCAAAACGCGAAGACATCAAAACAATTCTCCTTATTGGATCAGGTCCAATCGTTATTGGACAAGCTTGTGAGTTTGACTATTCAGGCACACAGGCTGCAAAAACACTCAAAGAGCTCGGCTACCGTGTGGTACTCATCAACTCCAACCCTGCAACCATCATGACAGACCCGGAGTTTGCACACAGAACCTATATTGAGCCTATTACAGAAGAGGTAATTGCCAAAATTATCAAAAAAGAGAATGTTGATGCCATCTTACCAACTATGGGAGGACAGACGGCACTCAATGTCGCTATGAGTATGCACGAGAAAGGAATGCTCAAAGGCGTGGAGTTTCTTGGTGCAAACCCTGCCGCAATAAAAAAAGGTGAGGATAGACAGGCATTTAAAGAGGCGATGATCAAGATCGGTATGGATCTGCCTATCTCTCAGTATGCCTACAATATGGATGAGGCACTTGATGCTGCCAAAAAGATCGGGTTTCCATTGATCATCCGTGCCTCCTACACCCTTGCCGGCGGCGGTTCGGGCGTTGCTTACAACATGGATGAGTTCAAAGAGATCGTACAGAATGGTTTGGAAGCCTCTCCTATCTCAGAAATTCTCATCGAAGAGTCACTGCTTGGCTGGAAAGAGTATGAGATGGAGGTGATCCGTGACCGTGAAGACAACTGTATCATCGTCTGTTCCATCGAAAACTTCGACCCGATGGGTGTACATACCGGGGACTCCATTACCATCGCCCCTGCCCTGACACTGACAGACAAAGAGTACCAGCGTATGCGTGATGCCTCTTTTGCCATCTTGCGAGAAGTGGGTGTCGATACAGGAGGATCGAACGTCCAGTTCTCCATCAATCCCGATACCGGGCGTATGATCGTTATCGAGATGAATCCACGTGTGAGCCGCTCCTCCGCATTGGCATCCAAAGCAACAGGATACCCTATTGCCAAAGTGGCAACACTCCTTGCAGTCGGTTATACACTCGATGAGATCACCAACGATATTACAGGAACTCCCGCCTCTTTTGAACCGGTTATCGACTACATCGTCACCAAACTGCCACGCTTTACCTTCGAGAAGTTCCCGATGGCAGATTCGACACTGACCACTGCGATGAAGTCTGTTGGTGAAGCGATGGCGATCGGCCGTACCTTCAAAGAGTCTTTCCAAAAAGCACTCTGTTCTCTTGAGACCGGACTGACCGGATTTAACGAGATCAAATGCGATGGAGAAACACTTGTCAGAGAGATCAGACGTCCAAACGCAGAGCGTATGCTCTATGTCTATGAGGGGCTCAGACGCGGTATGAGTGTCGATGCTATTTTTGATCTGTGCAAGATCGACCGCTGGTTCCTCTATCAGCTTGAAGAGCTCGTTGCATGTGAAAAAGCGATGGATATTGCCATGCTCTCTGATGCTAAACGTCTGAGAGAAGCAAAAGCAGACGGTTTCTCCGATGCTTACATTGCCGAAGTGATCAACAAAAAAGAGGGACTCAACCTTACAGAGAACGATATCTACAATGCCAGAGAGAAGCTGGGAATCGCACTTGAGTACAACGAAGTCGATACCTGTGCGGCAGAGTTCAAAGCCCTTACGCCTTACCTCTACTCCACAACAAACATTACAAAACTCCCTCAGTACTCAACACTAAACACTCAACCTTCCAATGACCGTAAGGTTTTGGTCATAGGGGGAGGTCCAAACCGTATCGGTCAGGGGATCGAGTTTGACTACTGCTGTGTCCACGCCTCCTTTGCACTGGAAGATATGGGAATCAAGTCGATCATGTACAACTGTAACCCTGAGACGGTCTCTACAGACTACGACACTTCTGATGTTCTCTACTTTGAGCCGATCGACTTTGAGCATGTACGCAGTGTGATCGAACAGGAAAAACCAGATGGGGTCATCGTCCACTTTGGTGGACAGACACCGTTGAAACTGGCAAAGAACCTCACCGCTATCGGTGCGAAAATCAGTGGTACCAGTGCCAAAGTGATCGACCTTGCCGAAGACAGAGAGCTCTTTAGCAACTTTATTAAAGAACTGGGTCTCAAACAGCCTGCAAACGGTACTGCCTTTGCCAAAGATGAAGCGATGGCAATTGCTAACCGTATCGGCTATCCGGTACTGATCCGTCCAAGCTTTGTACTTGGCGGACGCGGTATGCGTACTGTTTACAACGATGCGGAGCTTCGAGAGTATCTTGATGAAGCGGTCAGTGTCTCCAACGAAGCACCGGTACTCATTGACAAATTCCTCGACAATGCCATTGAACTTGATGTCGATGCGATCTGTGACGGCAAAGATGTCTACATCGGCTCAGTGATGCAGCATATCGAAGAGGCTGGTATCCACTCGGGGGACTCCGCCTGTTCTCTTCCTCCGGTAAGCATCTCCGAAACACTTGTTCAAGAGGTAAAAGAACAGACTGCCAAGATCGCTCTGGGACTTGGTGTGGTTGGGCTGCTCAATATCCAATATGCCATCCATAGAGGTGAGATCTACCTGATCGAAGTCAACCCACGTGCTTCTCGTACCGTACCGTTTGTCTCCAAGGCAACCGGTGTACCTCTTGCCAAAGTTGCCACACGTGTGATGATTCAGGGCAACCTCAAAGAGGCTCTCAAATACTATGACACTTTTGGTGTGGTCAACTTCGACAAGAAGATTATGGAGCCAAACCTCAAAAATCATGTCGCAGTTAAAGAGGCAGTATTCCCATTCAACAAACTCCCCGGTTCTGACCTTATCTTGGGACCTGAAATGAAATCTACCGGTGAGGTGATGGGAATCAGTGAAAACTTTGGTATGAGTTTTGCAAAATCACAGTTTGCTTCTAAAAATAATATCCCGCTTGAAGGGAAACTCTTCCTCTCTCTGACAGAGATCGACAAACCTTCCGCCGGAGAGATAGGAAAAATGTTCGTACAGCTGGGCTTTGAAATTGTTGCAACTTCCGGTACCCATGCAGCACTTGAAGCCGCAGGCGTACCTTCAACCAAAGTCCTCAAGATCAGCGAAGGGCGTCCAAATATCGATGACATGATCAAAAATGAAGAGATCGCTTTGGCGATCAACACCAGCGACAACAAAGCAAGCAAAGCGGATGCAAAAACCATCCGTCAATCTGTCCTTGCCAATAATGTCGCCTACTTTACAACCATTGCAGCAGCCAGAGCAACCGCTTTGGCAATTGCTGAGCTCAAAGCAGAGAACGGTTCGCTTGATCCCAAAGCATTGCAAGATTATCTTTCTTAATCTTCAAAAAGAGCACTAAATCTCAATTTTAAGATTTTGGGGTGGCTCTGCTATGAATTTTAGGCTATAATACCGTATGTTAACCCAGAAAGTATTTCTTACCCAAACCGATACAACCATCGGATTCGTCTCCCAAAATAGAGAGAAACTAAGCCTAATTAAAAAACGTCCTGCCGGAAAACGCTATATCAAAGCGCTCCCTTCTCTTAGCACTTTGAAAGCACATACACGTATCCCCACCTGCCATAAAAATCGTGTCAGACGCGCCAAAAAGACAACCTTTATTTTACCTGACTCAAACTCCTACCGTGTAGTGCACGATAGACACCACAACCTGTTGCTTACACGTCTAAAAGGGGCATACACTACCTCCGCAAACCAAAGTGGTAAAGCCTATAACGAACAGTTCGCAACAGAGATGGCAGATGTAATTGTACTGCCGCTGAAACAGACAGACACCCCCTCTACAATCCTGAAAATTGGAAAAACACATATTAAAAGGATACGCTAATGTCAGTCGTGTATGAAAATGAAAATATCCGTATCGAGATAGAAGAGAGTGAGATTCCGTGGTTGAAGATATTTACCAAGTACCCTTATAAAGAGATGAGTGAAGTTCCTGCCCATATCAAACTGGAGATATATGAGCTTCTTGATCGTATCGAAAAGGAGATGATCAGCTATTTTAATCCGGATAAGATCAATATCGCATCTTTTGGGAACTATATACCACATGTTCACTGGCATATTATGGCACGTTTCAAGGAGGATAGCTACTTTCCTGAACCGATGTGGGGAAAAAAGCAGCGGAATGCTACTTTAAGCCTCCCCTCTGCAGCAATATTCTTCACAGAACTTGCCAAAAAACTTGAAAAAGAGAACCTCTAAAGAATCGCTATGGCAGAAAAAGACCGTCTAAAGTGGGATAAAAAGTATCGTCAAAAACCCACCTTGCTAAAGACAAGACCACCAAGCCCACTCCTTGTCAAGCATCTCTCTTCTCTTAACGGAGCGTGTGCCATTGACCTTGCATGCGGCAGTGGAAGACACACACTCTACCTGCTTGAGCATGGTTTCTGTGTCGATGCGGTCGATATCTCCTCTGTAGCACTGCAAACGCTTGCATCTAAAACCAAAGGCAAAGAGGTCACACTTCTAAGAGAAGATCTTGATACTTTTACACCTCAAATGCACCGATATGATCTGGCTGTCATGAGCAACTATCTTGACAGGGCTCTTATTAGACGTACCATTGCAACACTCAAACCGGGTGCGCTTTTCTTCATTGAAACCTATATGGATCATCCTGAAAATGAGAAAAAAGATTCCAATCCTGATTTTCTTCTTGCACCAAATGAACTTCCAGGTTTTTTTGACGATGGTTTTGAGATACTTGCCTATGGCGAGTACCCCAATGAGTCATATGAGCTCTACCGTATGTACAAACAGGGGATCATTGCAAAAAAACACGTATAGTTTTTACATTTCTCTTATTATATTCAGTCCAATATGTCATAATAGTGCTTTATCTAAATTATAGGAATAATACATGGCACTTGTAAATCTGACTGAAGCAAACTTCAACGAGCATATTGAGAACAACGATATCGTCATCCTTGACTTCTGGGCACCATGGTGTGGACCGTGTAAACAGTTTGGCCCTATTTTTGAAAAGGTTGCAGAGGAATATCCCGATATCCTCTTTGGCAAGATCAATACAGAGGAGGAGCAGCAACTTGCCGGATACTTTCAGATCCAGTCCATACCTACCGTCATAGTACTTAGAGAAAAGATCGGTATCTTCCAGCAGCCGGGTATGCTGCCCGAAGAAGGTCTGAAAGATATTATCAGACAGGTACAGGAACTTGATATGGATAAAGTCCGCGAAGAGGTTGCCAAGCAGCAGGCTGAACAAAACAGTTAAACTGCTTTTACAGCATCAAAGTACGGCTTAGCACGGGAGAGGCGGGATGCAGATAGGAGATATTGCAGATAAAAACCTATACCCCATACTCATACCCGTACCCATAGCCGTAACTCTTCTTTGACGGCATATCGTTCAGGATAATATCAAGATTGATCTTCTCCTCTTCATAAAAGCGGTTTACCACCTTGATAAAGTTTTTCTGTGAGAAATTCACCCGTATAATGATCAGTGTTAGATCGCTTAGATACATAATCTTCTTGGCATCAGCCACAAGTCCTATTGGCGGTGAATCTATCAGCACATAGTCATAACGGGTTTTAAGTACTTCTATTGCTTTTGAAAGGTTCTCAGACATAATAAGCCCTGTAGGATTTGGCGGTTTTGGACCACTTGTAATAACATCAAGCGTATCGATACTGGTTTTTTGGATCACAGAAGCCAGGGAATCTTTGCCTGAGAGCAGCGTACTCATTCCTATTGTATTGGGAAGATCAAACGCTTCATGCAGTGTCGGTTTTCGCATATCAAGATTAACAATAATTACCTTTTTGCCATTCTTGGCAATAACTTTTCCAAACTCTGCAGTTGTCAATGTCTTCCCCTCTCCTGAAACCGAAGAGGTAACGGTAATAACCTTTACCGATGTTGCGTTTGGGCTAAGCTCAAGATTTGACCATATAACATACATTGCCTCTTTATAGTGTATCAGACTGCGTTTATTGGAGCGATGCGGCACAATACCGTAAACCGGTACATCTGTATAGTCTTCAAGCTCTTCAAGCGATTTAAATGTCGTATCAAAAAACTCTCTAACAAATGCTTGCGCCATTCCTAAAATAAATCCTACTATAAACCCTACAAGAATTATTAACTTTCTCTTTGGCTTAATAGGATCAGAGGGAATATAAGGTGCTTCAAGTATACGTACATAGGAGATATTAGAAGCCTCTACAATCGCCGTAGTCGCCCTCTCCTCAAGCAGCATAGAGTATATCTTCTCATTAACCATAAAGTTTCGGTTCAATGCTTCAAGCTTCTGCTCCTGTACAGGCAGGTCTTTGAGTTCTTTCTTGTAGGTCTCTATCTGATGTTCAAGTGAGCGTTTCTCCTCTTTGAGTGTTTTTAGATTGGCTCTGACAGTATCCACAAGAGAACGTTTAAGCGATTCAAGCTGCTTTTTTACTTTGACTACCTGCGGGTGATGTTTGGTATGGGTTACCAATAGGGTATCATATTGGACAATGGATTTTTGTATCGCGTCAATGATCCCAGAGATCTGCCGACTAATCTGCACAGAACTGTCGATATTAATACCCCGAAGACTTTTATGTGTCTGCACATAGTTTAAGAGACTTTCTAAAATAGAGATTTGCGTATTGAGTGCATAGGCTTTTGCCTCAAGCACGCTAAGACGGTTGCTAACATTCTTTGCCTTTTCATTGAGACTGACAAAGACATTGGTTGCTTTGTACTGCTGAAGCTTTTGAGAAGAGCCCTGAAGGGTTTTGTTGATCGCTTTAAGCTGCATATCGATAAAAGCAAGCCGTTTTTTTGCACTGCGTGATTTTATCTCAAGATTGTCAGCAATATAGCTTTGGCTAATTGCATCGAGTATCTCTTTTGCCCGCAAAGGAACTGTATCGTTAAAATAGACCACAATAATACTTGTGCCGTCTTTGACATAGGGTGAGGCTGAAATTCCACCAAGAATCAATCCTATCATATCACGGTTGTCGGCAATCTCAAACCGATACTTCTGTGCTTCTGGCGTATATATCTTTTGGCTCTAGACTAGTTCAGAGGTTCTTTTCTAAAGATTTTTAACAAAATTTTGTATAAATCTTCACCTCTGTGATTGAACCTAAACTCACATTCTTTGAGATGTGTATTGAAATGCTCTTTTCCAGTCCTCTAAATTTGACTAATCTAATTTTAGCATAACTCCAGAAAGATTCGATACCGTTTATGTGGCAATTGCCTCTTGCAAACTCATTCTTACCATGATGCACCCTAAAATGCTTATCGTATCCAATATCCACCAAGCCATCATAACCTCTCCAGCCATCAGTATGAATGATGCTTTCTAATTCAATTTTACCCCGTATAATAGCCTGCAGCGTGGCTTTCTTTGCATCTGGGACAATTTGTGTATAAACTTTATCGTTTCTTTTTAAAAGACCAAAGACAATGGTTTTTCCTGAAGCACCCCTTCCTCTTTTTCCTCGAACCCTTCTGGCACCAAAGTAACTTTCATCAAGCTCAATCTCTCCTGATAGAGGAGATTCTTCATTTTGAATTCGAGCAATTCTTTCTCTAAAAAAGGTATAATATCGGTTAATGGTGTTGCGATTGATACCTGTTAAATTAGCTGTTTGTGTTGCTGAAAGATCATTGGAGAAGCATTTAACAATTAATCTAAATTTTTCCTCTGAAATATTCGCAACTTTTATATACTTGTTTTTCATCGGTATAATGGTACTTTCCTTGCACTTTATACCTCTTGAACTAGTCTAGACCCACAACTTTTTAAAAGGTGACGGTCGCGGTGTCTTTCTTCGCTCTTTGCCATTATAGGTACTGTCATTTTCATAAAGGTTTTTGAAATCCTCTTTCAAAGAGACACCGGCCATTGTTTCAAACTCTTCAAACTCCTCTTTGGGCACAATAAAAGAGATCTCAGTCACATGTACCTTGTTTAGCTTGGGATCATACTCCTCTTTTTGAAAGGTCACATGCGCTGCCGTTATCTCATCATCCTGCTGTGTTTCCTTTCCCTCTTTGCAGCGGAAACGTACAAATTTCGGTGTCATTCCGAGCACCTTTATCTGCTTAATCTTCTCTGCTTTTGCCTTTTGAGATGCTTCCTTTGAAGCATCCTCATTGCGCAGACCAAAATAGTCTCCCGCCATAATACGGGTAAAGGTGCGTCCCGGATTTTCACTCATTTACTACTCCTTTAAATAAGCGCTTATTATGTTTTTTCTCTCCATTTTTTCTCCTCGCTTTAATACTACCATATTTTTCCCATTATCCGCAACATAAACACATCCATACATTTGGCCCAGTCTTTTGAATGTTTTTGGTGAAAAAAAGACAATATGGGTTGGATCTCTATGGTAATACCACGTTTTAAACGCATCGGTATCTTCCGGATGAAACGCTGTCTGTATGGCAAGAAAACCACCCGGATTCAGCCGTGCCACAAGCGAGGCAAAGACCTCTTTGGGCTGATGGAGATGCTCAAATACTTCTGTAGAAACGATAAGATCATATTTTTTACTATGACTTAGGTTTTTGGGATGGTATATGGGATCATAGACATCTGTACTAATTCCAATATTTTTTAATATGTCAGCAAGAAGTGTACTCTTTCCACATCCAAAATCCAATGCCCTCTTGGGTGAATTTGTAAAAGGGAGTACAAAATCAACAAAACGCTGAAAATAGGCTTTGTAGCTGTCACTGTTCTCATCGTTTTGATGGAGGTCATAACGCTCTTTTTGTTTGTCAAGCGGTTGGTAGCAGGAGGGGTCTTTAAAGATATATTTACACGCTTTACAGCAGTAACATACTGTAGCATTATGAATTTCTGTGAACATCAGCGTTTCACCGTTACAGATATGGCATTGCAAAAGTGCTCTCCTTTTTGGGAAATCATGCCCAATTCTTACTGAAGATCAGCACTATAACACAGACAAACACTCCTTCTTTTGTGCTCCAAAACGCTATAATAATTCAAAAAAAGAGGCTGTTTGTATGAAACGAAGAGATTTTCTCACAACCACCGCAATAGGTGCAGGTGCATTGGCACTGAGCGGATGTCACCGTGCCGACAAAGAGAGCAGTTTGGGCGCAGTCCACATCAACCGGGGCAAAAAAGTAACTCTCAAACTCGCTACCTCATGGCCGGCACACTTCCCTATCATGGGTACAGGGGTGGATACTTTCGCCAAGCGGTGTGCAGAGCTTAGCGGCGGTACGCTCGAGATCAAAGTCTTTGCCAAGAACATTCTTGTCCCTGCCATGCAGGTGTTTGATGCCTGCTCCGCTTCTCAGATCGATGCGTTTCACTCGGGTGTCTATTACTGGAAAGGGAAGAACCCTGCATTCAGCATCTTTGGCGGCATGCCTCTTGGTATGCTCAGTGAAGAGATGATCACATGGTTCAAGTTTGGCGGCGGGTACGATCTGTGGCGGGAACTCTACGGCAAATTCAACCTCTATCCGCTCATTGGCGGGACTACAGGGCCTCAGATGGGCGGCTGGTTCAAGAAAGAGATCAAAAGCCTCGATGATCTCAAGGGACTGAAAATGCGTATCCCCGGTCTTGGCGGAGAGGTGATGAAAAAACTTGGGGTCAACCCCGTACTGCTGCCTGCAGGCGAGATATACACCGCACTTGAGCGTGGTACCATCGATGCCACCGAATGGGTAGGCCCAGCCCTTGACAGCATGATGGGCTTTGCCAAAGCAGCCCCCTACTACTATACAGGATGGCATGAACCTGGTTCCATCCTTGAGCTGACCTTTAACAAAGCCAGATGGGAGAAACTCAGCAGTGAACACCGTGCCATCATCACTGCCGCAAGCGAAGAGATGACAGCCACGATGCTGCAGGAGTTCCGTTACAAAAATGCCAAAGCCTTACAGGCACTTCCCAAAAATGTTCAGATAAAAGACTTCCCACAGGAATTTTTTACAGCAGCCAAAAAAGCGCTTAAAGAGGTACTCGAAGAACAGAGCCGACAGAGTGCGGACTTCAAAAGGGTACTGGCGAGTTACAACGCTTTCTACGCACTCAACAAACCATGGAATACTATCAGTACAAAGCACCTGCTGGAGATTAGAAACTAATCAACCACCTTGACATGCAGTGTACGCTTACCGCTTCTGAGTGTAAAATCGTTACTCTTTTCTCCCATTGGGCTAATACGAAGTGTATTGTTGTCGATAAACGCGATATCAATATCTTCAGGGAAAAGAATGTCACTAAGTGTGTCATGTCCGTCCATCGGTACAAAGTAGAGCCAGTACCCTCTACCCCGTGTAAGCGTTATCGTTGCCTCTTTTTTCCGAATATATATCAGCTTCTCCAACGGTTTTTTTGTGTGAAAATGCCAACTTTTTGAGACTTCCCTTCCTTTGTATATATAGCTTATCTGGGCACGGTATTTGGTATCGTATGCCAGTCTTTCAAGGGGGAAGAGTGCAAATTCAAACCGGCTAAAACGTCCGTTTGGATCATTCTGCTTTGAAAGCAGGCGTGCGGGTACCGGTTTTGTACTGCTGCCTTGAAAAAGACTGAAACTGCGAAGCTTCACTTTGTGAAAAAAGTAGTCGTTAAATGTCACGCTGACAGGAAATCCGGAAACTTCATAATCGGGCAGCGGATCAGGTACCTCCTCATAAAATGCCGGCGGTACGCCACTCTGCCCCTCATATGGGTAGAGAATCACTTTTGGGTTCATCCATTTGCTGCTGTTTTGCGCTTTTTCAAAGCGTTTTGACGCAATTCGGTACAGCGGATCTTTACAGACATGATATATATATCTGCCGCTGCCTTGAAACGAGGGTTCACGGCAAAGTGCATTGAGTTCACTGTTTCCCATTTCATAGACAAAAGCGCTGTTTTTTGTATCGGTATACTGCTGTGCTGCCCCTACCCCCATCTCATCGATCCCCACATCGAGAAATCCAAAACGGTGATAGATAGCAGAGAAGAGTCCATCTACAGAACTTTTGGCATCTTTGTTTTGGGTAGAAAGATTCTCTGTCACAAATGTAGAGAGATAGCCGGCATGAAATGCTCTCTCATACGGGTGCACACCTGTAAACCCGGGAAGCCCTTCTACCTCTGTATGGGCACTGCTTCTATTTTTTACCAGATACTCCGCATGTGATTGTGCCGCAAGCGCAAGAGATTTGTTTGGCATCAACGTGTTCATCCCCAGCGCTTCACGTACCTCATTGACCAGAGAAAAGGCTTCATGTTTTTCGTATGCGACATCCATTGCTGGCTGTGTCCGCACCACAACCTTTTGCTCCGAGCCAAAAAAGCCGCCATAGAGCAACGTACCGCTTAACATCAGTGTTGTCATGTAACGTTTATACTGCATCATTCCTCTTTTTTGACACTCTGTTCTCCCACACTACCCGAACATACTCTTTACATACAGCAATGAACCCATTGCGACCATGACAAAAATACCAAAAAGTTTTCTGTAAAAGCGGTTGTTGATCATAATCGATACAAACGTGCCTGCCATCAGCAGCACAGCCTCTATACCATAGAGGACAAAAAGCAGTACAATGACATTTTGGGGAGGTGTTATCGGTTTTTCATCAGCAAGAACAAAGGTTTGCAGTCCAACCCATGCGATCCAGACAAATACAAATACGGCAAAAAACGCTGTCCAGAACAGAAACTGTATCTTGCCGTTACGGATAAGCATAGGAAGTACCTTTTTAGATTGGGCTTACGCCTTTTTCACAAACTCCTGCTTGAGTTTGATCGCTCCGACACCGGGAACTTTACAGTCGATATTGTGACCGTCATTTCCTTCAACAAGACGGATACCTTTGATCTTTGTACCAACTTTGATCCCACTTGCAGAGCCTTTGACTTTAAGGTCTTTGATGACAGTAACGGTATCACCGTCTGCAAGGATATCTTTACTCCACTCATGTGCACACTCCGGACAGATGTAGAGGTTACCGTCTTCGTAAGTGTATTCACTGCCGCATTTTGGACAATTTGGGATATTTTCCATTATGATTTCCTTTATATAGATTAAACTTTAGGCGTATTTTATCGAAATGTTCGTAAAAGGAAGGAAGCTGTATTTATCACAAATCAAAAGACAAATTGGCAAATGCCCCTTCGGCACTGACAGCACTCTTGTAGCGTGTTTTAAGAAGTCTAACCTTTTTAGTCTGCAAATCACAAACAGCGATGCGAAAGCTCATACCCATCTGCGGCTCAACGATGCAGATGATCTTGCCCTCATATTCGCGTGTGGCGTGGATGATGCCCTGCAGACTTGGGAAAAAGTATTTGGGGTAGCTTAGAGGCGTGATCTCAACGATCTTGATATTCTCTTTTTTCTCAAGCGTATCGAGTACAAGCTGCGCATCTTCCATACTCTCAAACTGCACACACCAGTCGTCAAATACTTTGTTGAAGTGCTTGAGGTCTTCATCCAGGAAGCCTCCGGCGAGTGATTGCAGGGCGAAAATTGGCATCTGTGGTTTCCTTTTGTTTTGTGATGAAATGTTATCACATTTTTCTCATTTTGCTATTT
>FPIB01000001.1_pt1 | contig 41233 bp, 46 predicted proteins | sample 1057271 | NCBI WGS metagenome assembly FPIB01 (sample SAMEA4473313, study PRJEB15554) | hydrothermal vent metagenome | biome: marine basaltic hydrothermal vent biome; feature: marine hydrothermal vent; material: water | place: Pacific Ocean | collected 2011-06-14/2011-07-23 | depth 1199 m
ATATTAAAAAATATGTATATGGTTGATGGGTGCTGCTCTGTACCGGATGCACTGGGACATACCTATTGTCATCCGGAGTATCCGCAAAATTAAAAAGCTTTTCATCGCTCCGATTTTCAAAAAACACGGTTAAGTCATAGCTATAGAATAATTAATACACCAACTATGATATTTAGCTGTATAGAGATGGACAGTGTGACAATGATTCATATTCGGTTCATGGGTACAGGCTATACTATAGCTTTGATTTTAAAGGAATAAAACAATGATGAAAAAATTTTTGTTGAGTGCACTGTTTGTCTCACTTTTTTCTCCCCACCTTTTTTCTAAGACACTGACGCTTGAGAGGCTGATAGATTACAGCATGGAACATAGTACGGCAGTTAAAAAGAGTAAGGCACAGATGGAGTTGGCACGTACACAGCACAATGAAAGTGCAGCCGCCCGATTAGGTAGCATCGATCTGGTAGGAAGCTACACGCATTACAACCTTCCGAGGACACTGGCACCGCTTACCCCCGCGAGTATTTTGAGTGACCCAGAAGGTGTGCCGACCACGACAAACCTTTTTGCCACGGGCATTATGTATACGGTACCTCTCTTCACCGGTTTTGCGCAGACCAGACAGGTGGAGATGGATGCGATTGCAACCGAACTTGCAAAAAGCAAGCTCTTTTTGACCAAAGAGCAGCTTGCATACAATGTCGCCTCACTCTATCTCTCCATTCTGGCACTACAGGAGATGCTCAGTGCGCAGCACGATCATGTCATTGCCCTCAAGAAGTTGACAGAGGTGATCAAAAAGGAGGTTTCCCTTGGGAAGAAGGCACAGATAGATCTTCTGAAAGCGGAAAATGATCTCTATGGAAACCTCTCCTATGAAGAGGTGCTCAAAGGCAATATTGCCATGACAAAAGCATCACTGGCAAGCCTTGTGGGGCTTGAACGTATCGAAAAGATAGCGCCGATACGCGTGAGCGTTAAACGACCGGACTATTCCATAGATCGACTTTTAAAAGATGCCGATTCGCTAAAGAGGGTGCGTATTGCCGCTTTAAATGTTAAAAAGGCGGACAAGGGGGTGCAAAAGAGCAGAGCGAGCCGCTACCCGCAGGTCTCTATGAGTGCCTATTATGGATACAACTATGGTGAAAACGACACCTCCAACAAATATCCCGACGACTTCAATTCACAGGAGAACTGGCAGATCGGTCTGAATGCCAAATGGACACTGTTTGATTTTGGAAAGAATAATGCCGTGACACAAAAGGCAAAGATAGCCAAAATGCAGGCGGAGTTTGATAGAAACCAAACGCTGTTGGATCTTAGAAAATCACTGGTGGAAGCCTATGAAAAAATGAAACAATCCTATGCCAATTACAGAGGCAGTGTCAAGCAGTACGCTCTGGCCAAAGAGAGTGAGCAGATAGAGCGTGTACGCTACAAGAGTAGTGTCTCGACCATCAACGATCTGCTCTATGCAAGCAGCCAGGCACATATCGCAAGAGCGAAGCTCATAGAGAGCAAATATAATTATCAAAAAGAGAAGTTCTATATGGATTATCTGTTGGAAAGAGGAGTAAAGTAATGAGCAAAAAAAGAGTTGTTACCATTGTATCTATCGCAGCGGTTGCACTGTTGCTTGTCAAAGGCAAGGGGTTGCTGGATGAACGAAGGGCAGAGGTAAAAGAGCAGCCGTCTCCGGCTGCCCAAAAAGTGTGGGTTCGGGTGGTGAGAGCCAAGCAGGGCGTTTTGGAGGAGAAGCTCCCCTTTCTTGCAGAGATCGTTTCAGACAAAAGTATAGCACTCTCCACCAAGTTGCCGGGATATGTGAAAAAAGTGATGGTTGAAGAGTCACAAAGGGTCAAAGAGGGTGATCTGCTGGTACGCATCGACTCCTTTGAACTTCGCTCCAACATCGATGCACTTGAAAAGACACTTGTGGCACAAAAGAGTGATCTGGCACTGGCGGAAAGCATCTATGCACGAAACAGAAAACTCGTTGCCATAGGCGGCATCTCCAAAGAGACCTTTACTGCGTCCAAAGTAGCGATGGAGATGAAGGCTTCCGCACTTGAGAATACCAAGCAGAAGCTCTCACAGCTGGAGCATCAGCTCTCCTACCTCGATATCAAAGCACCTTTTGACGGTATAGTGGAGCATATCGTTCTGCACGAAGGTGACCTTGCCGTTACAGGAAAATCCGTTTTGACGATGAGCAACGAAAAGCAAAAGCTGCTTTTCTCCTATACACCTTCGGCAGATGCGCAAATCAAAAAAGAGCAGGATGTATTTTATGACAACAGGGTGATTGGATACGTCAAATCGATTTACCCGGCGGCAAGAAACGGTTTGCGTGTGGCAGAAGTGGCTTTGAACGAGGCGCTGAAACTTCCCTCGGGTAGTTTTATTAACATGGAAGTGTTGACCCGGAAGGCCAAAGGATGTATTCTGCCAGACACAACGATTGTACATAAAAAGAACGGTACCTTTGTCATGGCATATGACAAAGGTAGATTTACGCCCAAGAAGGTAGAGGTCCTGCTTTCGGGGAAAAACAGTATCTTGCTTAAAACCTGTCCTGTGTTACCGGTTGCAAGCGCCAGTGAAACCAAACTCTCTACACTTCCTGCCTATAAGAACGTTGGTGTTACAGGAGTAGGGCATGAGTAACAAAGAGGGCTCTCCTACCTGGGTGGAACGGATACTAAAAAAGCCGCATATCATCATCTCCTTTCTTGCACTCTTTTTGATGATGGGGGTGATGGGGTACAACAAGATACACCGAAACCTCTTCCCCAACTCCAACTACCCTGAAGTGGCAGTGGTCATTGTAGAGCCGGGTGCATCGGCCAAGACCATGGCAAGCAATATTGCCGTACCTGTCGAAGAGGAGCTCTACTCACTTGATGAGATACGCCGTGCCTACTCCACGACCATAGATGAAGTGACGGTAATCCGTGCCGAGTTTGACTATGCCAAAGATATTGATACTGCCGTCAATGACGTAACCAATGCCGTCTCCAAGATACGGGCCAAACTGCCCAAAGACATTAAAGAGCCTCAGATTATCAAGATCACCGAGGCGACTGCACCGGTAGCTGTCGTTGCGATGTCTCCCAAAAAGGGAACGGCGTTGAGTTTGGAAGATATCCGTGATATCGCGGAAGGAAGCATCAAACACAAGCTTCTTAAGACAAAGGGAATCGCCAATGTCGATATCTTTGGGGGTTATACAAAAGAGATACAGATCATCGTTGACAAGTCCAAACTGGATGCCTATCAGCTTTCACTTGGAGAGGTGATCGCCACACTGCAGAAAAACGACAGTGATTACGCCGTAGGGTTTATTACCAACGAGGAGCACCGTTACCTGTTGATGTCCAAAGGCAAACGCGACAAGATCGAGAAGATCAAAGCACTTAACATTACTCCCGATGTAAAACTTGCCGATGTGGCAAAAGTCTACTTCGGACACTATGAGAATAGTGCGGCTTATTTCGGCAACGGCAAGCCCGCTATTGCGGTTGCCGTGCAGCGTGCCCTCTCGGCAGATGTGATCAAAACCATAGAAAAGGTTGAAGCACAGATCGAAGTCTTCAAAAAACGCTATCCGAACATCAACTTCGAGATCAGCGATACCCAAAAAGATACGATCGAACAGAGTACGACAAACATGTTCGAATCACTACGAGATGCGATTGTAATGTCCACGATCGTTGTGTTTCTCTTTTTGGCATCTTTCCGTCAGATTCTTGTGGTGTTGGTTACTATTCCGCTGGTATATGCTTCGACAGTGGCGCTGATGTGGCTGTTTGGCATGGAGTTCGATGTCGTCACCCTTACGGCGATCATATTGGCACTTGGGTTGTTACTGGATGATACGGTGGTGGTGATGGAGAATATTGAACGGCACTACCGTGAGCTTGGTAAGGAGATCCATGCGGCGGTCTTTGACGGCACCAAGGAGATCATGTTCGCCGACCTTTCTGGAACAGTCACGACGATGATCGCACTCGCACCCATGCTCTTTGTCGGCGGGTATCCTCAGACAGTCTTTGCACCACTTGTGGGTACACTGCTTTTGGCGCTGGTGGCATCGTATGTCATTTCCATTATCGCCGTGCCGCTGCTTTCGTTGCATATTTTGGCACTTAATCATCCTCTGCTGCTTAAAAGTGAAGCTTTTTTCCACAAGATCATAGGCAAAGCCAACGATCTTATACAGGAGTTTTTCGCCAATATCGTACGCGCAATAACTGCTTCAAAAGCGTTGGGGTTTGTATCGGTCTTTGTTTTGATCGCGCTTTTTATTACTTCGGTCAAACTTGTCATGCCGGTAGTTGGTCAAGAGCTGATGCCACCGATGGATACGGGTGTGGTCAACATCCGTATCACGACTGCAGCGAACCTGCCTATTGAGAAGAGTGAGGCGATCATGAAAGAGGTTTCCGCCATCATCAAAGAGGAGAACGAACTGCTGCGAGCTTCAGGAAGCATTGGTTCTGAAGCAGGTATCATGAGTATTGGCACCGGAAGTGGGACAGATCATCTTTTGATTGTAGCGACTTATGTAGACCGGCATCACAGAAAAGCGAGTATCTGGGATATATCGCGCGATCTTCGCAAAAAGATCGCAAAGATCCCGAATGTCAAATATCTTGAAGTGACCCCTTACGGATCGACACCGCTTTCAAGCATCCGTGCAGCGGTCGATGCGACGCTGAGCAGCGACAGGCTTGATCCACTTTTGGATGCGGGAGAAAAGGTGCAAAAGGCACTCTCTCGTACACAGGGTGTCGTATCGACTGCAACGACATGGGACAAAGACAAAGTGATTTACGATCTTCGCGTTGACGAAGCTGAAGCGATGCGCTACGGACTCAAGCGTGCTGATGTAGTCGCACAGCTTCAGCTGGCGCTGCGCGGAGCACCGGTAGCGACATTTGCCCGTGTTAACAGTGCGGACTATACGGTGCGTGTATGGCTGCCTGCCAAACAGCGTGACCGCTTTGAGATTGTCATGCAGATGCTGATCGATACGCCAAAAGGGAAGATCCCGCTAAGCAAGATCGCTTCGCTTGACTCCCACAAGGAGCCAAGTCTTATTACAAGAGACGGTTTGCAATACACGCTTGAGGTGTATGGTGACAGGGAAAAAGCGGCGATCTCCCACATTATGGCAAGTTTTGAAAAAGAGCTGGTATCGGTAACACTTTCCAAAGATGTCACGCTAGAACAGACAGGAGAGATCAAGCAGTTCAAAGCCTCCGCCGAGCGGATGATCGGTGCCATCATTACAGCGGTGGTGCTTATATTCCTCACACTGATCGTACTCTTTGGCAATATTAAGATCTCTGCAATGATTCTCTTCTCTATTCCGCTTACGGTCATCGGGGCATCATGGACGATGCTGGCAATCGGCTATCATGTCTCCATGCCGGCGATGATGGGCTTTATGCTGCTTTCAGGCATCATCGTAAACAATGCCATTTTGCTGATACACTTTGCGATGGAGCAGATACAGCAGGGTATGGAAAAACGTGAAGCGATGCTTGAGGCGATCAAGATCCGTACCCGTCCTGTACTCATGACCGCTTTTGCCGTGAGTGTGGGGATGCTCCCTATCGCACAGGGAAGCGCTATCGGACTGGAGCGACTCGCGCCGCTTGGTGCGGTCGCCATAGGCGGTCTCATTGTGGGAACTTTGATGACACTGATCTTCATCCCGATTGTTTTCATCTGGACGGTCAAAGAGTCGAGTATCAGGAAGATGGAGATTTAAAAGAAAAAATCGAGAAGGGTTAGAAGAAGAGACATTACCCATATTATAGAAATACTTTTTAACACAAAATTAACAGTGGTTTCATATCATACCGAATCCAAAACAACCCAATATGGAGGAAGTATGAAAAAAAGTATCTATGGGATCTCTCTTGTTGTGTCAGCACTGACAGCAGAGAGTATTGTAAATTTGGCACCGGTTACAGTGGTTGCGACAGGTATTGATGAAACGAGCCTGACGCAACCTGTAAGTGTTGCGACAAAAGATGAAAATGAGACCAAACTCGATCAGGTCGTTTTTCAAAAAGATCTGCTCAACTCACTCAGCGGTGTAAGAATCGAGCAGACCGGTTCGGTGATAGGGCATATGACATCTATTCGTATGCCTCTGGGGACAGGGCCATATTATCTTTTTATGCAAGACGGTATTCCCGTGCAGTCAAGCGGCTTTTTTAACCATAACGGTCTGGCTTATACCACCTTTCAATCCGCTACTTCAGTTGAAGTCCTGAAGGGAGCCGGAACTGCCCTCTACGGCTCTGATGCGGTGGCTGCGGTTATCAATGTACGCTCGTCAAAAACCCCCTCAAAAACCAAAGAGGTATCTGTAAATACAATGGCAGGAAGCTATGGGTACGGAAGTATTGACATAGGCGCAAGCAACACCATCGATGACAAAAATGCATACCGTGCCAACGCATCCTATATGCACAGTGACGGGTGGAGAGATCATACGAAAACGGATAGAGCGGAAGCGAATATGCGTTACGACTATCTCATCGACAATGAAAATGATGTCAAAATTCTTTTTAACTTCTCCAAAACAGTTGCACAGCAGGCTGACAGTTTTAATGACTATACCAATATTGAAAACGGTTCAACGGCAGCGAGTGATGACCCAAATTACTTTACGGCACTTGAAAAAACAGATGTAGAGAGAAAGTTTGATTATGCCAAACTAAGTGCCGAGTTTAACAACTACAGCGTTGAAGATTTGGAAGTCACAACAACTCCATACCTGCGCTACAACAGAAACAGATATGTGGCGACTTGGGAGAAAAACCTTCCAAGCAACGACAATGAACTCTATACACTGGGATTGATACAGAGAAATACCTATGAGCAAAAGTGGGGGAAAATTATCTTTGGTTTCGATACGGAGTATACACGTTCTTCACTCAAATACGACCAGGACTTTGATGTCACTACAACAGGATGGAGTGCAAAGACCTATACGGCAGGGGCACTTTATGACTATGATGTAGATTATTTTGCGATCGCACCCTATGTACATATAGACTATATGGTTACCGACCAGATCAAATTGAGCCCAGGTCTGAGGTATGATTACAACCACTATGACTATACCAATAATCTGGCACCGGATTCAACGGACAGTTCCGATACCTATTATCGTCCGGCAGACAGAACAGACTCCTTTAATCACCTCAGTCCCAAACTGGCTCTTTCTTATATTCCTACGAAAGATATCAATATTTATGCCCGTTACGCCAACGGCTTTAGAATTCCACAGGCTACAAGGCTTTACTCTGTTAAGGTCGGGTATGAGAATATTGACCTTAGCCCCGAAACAACCAATACCTATGAAATCGGGTTTAAACAAAGCTTTTCAAAAAAGTCGTTTCTTGAGCTTGCCGCCTACTATATGGATATAGACGATACCATCATCAGAGACAAAAATACCGGCGGTTACAGAAATGGCGGTGCGAGCATTCACAAAGGGATGGAGGTGTCGCTAAAGTCTGAAATTACCAAAGAGTGGGAGAGCAGCTTGAGCTATTCATATAGCAAGCATACATATGATAACGATCCTGTGCTGAACGACAACGAAATTGCGGGAGCACCAAATCATCTGGCAAATGTCAGACTCTTTTATATGCCTGCATATCTAAGCGGTCTGACGCTTATGGCAGAGTGGCAGTATGTGGGATCCTACTGGATGGATGATGAGCATGAAGCAGGAAGATACAAGGGCTACAGTATCGGAAACCTGAAAGCGGATTATGTATATTCTGACAATTTAAGGGTATTTGGAAAGATTACCAACATTACGGATGAAAGGTATGCCGTCAGAGCAAGCTACGCTTACGGAAAAGAGGATTATACTCCCGGTGATCCAAGAAGTGTCTATCTTGGTCTGGAATATAAATGGTAAAGAGCCATACACTGCATAAACTCTCCGGCATAACAGCCGGAGTGCTTCTACTGCTGCTCTCAGTCAGCGGTTTTTTCCTTGATCATAAAAGCTGGGATCTTCTCTACAGTACCACCTTTGAGCATATGCCCTCACACACGATAGAAGCCGAAAAGAGGCTCTTGAGAGGCTATTATCGTGACAAAGATCACCCAGAACACATTGTTACAGGCGGTTATCGCGGTCTGTTTGAGAGTTTTGACGGCGGTCGGAACTTCTCTACGGTCACTACATTGCAGGTTTTGTCTATCGTACCCTATCAAGACCGACTCTATCTGGCTACCTCCAATGGACTCTACAGCTACAGTGACCATCAACTCCATCCATTGGCGCTAAGTGGAGAGTATCTTACTGCACTCAGTATCTTTGGCGATACCATTGTCACAGTCATAGAGAAGCATACACTTGTGGTGATAGATAGAAAAAATTTCAAGGTTTTAAAACGGACAGAGGTTAAGATACCCGAAGCGTTACTGCAAGAAGATATCAAACTCTCTCGTTTTATCAGAGATCTTCACTACGGACGCGGTTTGTTTGAGGGGGATATATCGTTGCTTATCAACGATTACGGCGCATGGTTGCTGACCTATCTTGCGCTAAGCGGTTATCTCATATGGTTTTTGATTCGTAAAAAAGGGTACCCTAAACTTGTTCGGAAGCTCATTAGAACCCATGCGAACTCTTTTGCTGTTTTGGCAGTTATTCCTCTGTCCATACTGGCAATTACGGGCATATTTTTAGATCATGCTTCCGGGCTGGCTCACTTTATGAAGTCAGTTACCATCCCCCATACGATCCTCCCTCCTGTTTACAGCACGCTTCAAAACGATATCTGGTCGGTCGATTACGATGGCGAAGCATACAGAATAGGCAACCGTTACGGTGTATACAGAAGTGGTGATCTGAAAAAATGGTCTTTAGAGAGCAGAGGATTTGCCTATAAAATGATTCGAAGGGACGGTACATTGTACATTAGTGGGATGGGATCGCCCAACAGGGTTTTGAAAGATAGAAACTGTACGGTATTGCCAAATACACCCCACATGTTTCGAGATGTTGTCGCCCAAAAGGGAGGCGTACAATATTTTGCTGCCACCGATCAAAATCTCCCGATACCGCATTTTAAAACAATTACGCTCTATACCTTGCTGCTCTCCATACACGATGGATCCTTTTTCTCGCCATGGTGGGTCTGGATCAACGATATAGGAGCACTCCTTCTGCTTCTGCTGATGATTACGGGTATTATGCGCTGGAGAAAAAGAGCCGTTTCAGTGAAAGATAGATAAGCTCAATCTCTATGAAGATGTAACATATTGATATTTTCTTGACAATTCATACACAATTCACAGTTTGAGGCTATGATGAAACCAAGCCTTTATTAACTAAAGGTATTAAAATCATAAGGAGCTATTATGAAAAAGCTAGCACTCATTGCGCTGCTTGCTACAGCAGCTTGGTCTGTAGACTACTCTCAAATGTCAACAGAGGAACTGATGAAACTCAGAGGTACACTTTCACCTGCTGAGCGTCCGGCATTCAGAGCCGAGATGCAAAAGCGTATGCAAGCTATGTCTCCACAGCAGAGACAACAGATGATGCAAGGACGTAGAATGGGCAAAGGAATGGGACAAGGTTGCGGAATGAGACAGGGGCGACAAGGGATGCAAAACCGTCCAAGTTATGCCGATTTCGATCTCAACCATGACGGCAAGGTTACCCAAAAAGAGTTCTATGATGCACAAGCTGCCCGCATGACACAAAGAGCAAAAGAGGGCAGACCGATGAAAAATGCCGCCAATGCACCTACATTTAAAACGATTGACAGCAACGGTGACGGTGTGATTTCAGAAAGCGAGTTCAACACATTCCGAATGCAGAGGATGCAGGCAAAAAGAGCTCAGCAAAAGTAAACTGACTATTGTATTTTGAGGAAAGATATATGCAGAAACTATTAAAAACCGGAGTACTTCTGGGATGTATGGCGGCAGCACTCTTTGCCGTTGAGGTAGGTACGGTACTGCCTCACGCTGTACTTGAAGGCAAAAACGGGGGTCGTTCCGATGGTAAGGCGTGGGATTCCGGACAACTTCAGGGTAAAGTGCATGTGCTTATGTATATGGACCCCGATGAGCGTAAAGCGGCGATGCCGTTTCTCGATAGTCTGAACGGATCTGACTTCCCTACAAAGGAGTACTCGACCGTTGCCGTTGTCAATCTTGCCGCGACCTGGATGCCCGATGCCCTTCTTGAAACGATGCTCGAGAAAAAAGAAAAAGAACTCAAAAACACCGTCTTTGTCTTTGACAAAACAAAACATCTGCTTAAAAAGTGGCAGATGAAAGACGATGACAGTAATGTGTTGGTACTTGATAAAAAGATGGTAGTACTTTATCAAAAAAGCGGTACACTTTCGGCTCAGGATCAAAAAGAGATTTTTGATTTAGTTAAAAAATCATTGACAAGGTAGATAAATGAAAGAAGAACAGAACAGACGTGTCTTGAATCACAATGAAAAGAAAAAAATATCACTCTATTCTGTGGGGATCAATCTAACGCTCTCACTCATTAAGATTGTTGGAGGGATGATCTCCGGCAGTGCGGCACTGTTGGCAGATGGTATCCACTCGCTCTCTGATCTTGCGGCATCACTGAGTGTCTATGTCGGTATTGTTATCTCCAACAAAAAGTATGAACTTTTTCCGCAAGGTCTTTACAAGGTAGAGAACCTTGTGGCACTTGTCAGTGCGTTCGCCATCTTTTTTGCTGGGTATGAGATCGCTAAAGATGTACTGTTGGGTGATTTGACACCTATTACCAATCTTCCGGTGGCTTTGACCGTATTGGCGCTAACTGTAGCCATTACCTACCTCTATTCAAGATGGGAAAAGAAAAAAGCCATAGAACTTAACTCACCAAGCCTTTTGGCGGATGCTGAGCATGTCAAGGCAGACTTCTATACGGCGATTGTGGTGCTGGTAGGGGTGTTCGGTCAGTATTTTGGTTACCCGATTGTTGAGAAGATCGCGGTAGTTGTTGTGATATACTTTATTTTTCACAGCGGTTTTGAGATTCTCAAAGAGGCGATCAAAGTCCTTCTCGATGCTTCACTTGATCATGAAACGATGGATGCCATCAGAGCGATTCTCAATGAGACTCCGAAAGTAAAAGAGATCAAGCATATCACCGGAAGAAATGCAGGAAGTTTCAAATTTGTCCAACTCGATATTGTACTCGATACAGATTCCCTGAAAGAGGCACATGAACTTGCGCATAATATTGAAAAAGAGATAAAAAAAGAGATGCCGTTTGTGGAAAAAGTTGTGGTTCATTATGAATAGACAAAAAATAAAAGATGAAGTGGATGCTGTCACCCCGATATCAGTTCACAAACAGTTCACGGTTTCTCAATATACTTTTATATATAATATACATGTATTATGATGCATAAGGAGCAAGTGATGAAGAAAACAATACTCGGGCTTATCGTCCTTTTGGTGCTTATCCAGTTCATCCCGTATGGGAAAGACCACAGCAATCCCAAGGTTGTAGCCGAACCAAAGTGGGACAGCCCGAAGACACGCGAAATATTCATGCGTGCCTGCGGTGACTGCCATAGCAACGAGACAAAATGGCCATGGTACAGCAACATCGCACCGGTTTCCTGGTCGGTGTACCACCACGTAGAAGAGGGAAGAGAACATTTTAACATCTCCATGTGGGGACATCAGAAGAAAAATGAAGGTGATGAGGCTGCCAAAGAGGTAGAAGAGGGTGAAATGCCGCTTGCTTCATATCTGTTGGCACACCCTGAAGCCAGACTCTCCAAAGAAGAGAAACGTGCCTTGATTGAAGGGTTGAAAAACACTTTTGGAGATGAAGGTCATGAAGAGGAGGATGAGGATTAGTCTTCATTCTGTAGCACGATAATGACCCTTCCGTTGACATCGAAAATGTCATACTTGTACCGCAGACCAATGGCGTCAGTGAAGCGGATGCCAACAAAATCACCATAGAACAAAATGTTGCCGTTATCATGGTTGCACATGATGAGGCAGTGCTGCCGCTATGTGACTGTATATTGAAGATAGAAGATAGAAAGGTGGTTTCACAAACGATTACTAAATGTAAAAATGCTTTAAGAATATCTTTGAAATCTAATAATTCAATAAACTTTAAGCTAAAATAAGGAATTATCAAAAATAATACATATGTCACTAAATGGGAGAGAAGTACACAATGTTTAGCCGTTATATTCTCTTTGCTTTATTGCTGTTTTCATCGCTTTATGCGATGCCTTCGCTTGTCTCTCCCCAATGGTTGGCAAAGCAGATAGACAATCCGCATCTTGTTATTGTAGATGTTCGCGATAAAAAGGCGTATGAGAAAGGGCATATCAAACGGGCTGTCAATGTACCTGTTTTTGAGTACCTTTTTGATACTAAACATCAGTACTCTATGCCAAAACTCGATACGCTTCAAAAACTCTTTAGCCGTATCGGTATTGACCAAGAGAGCAAAGTGGTTGTCTATGGGGATGATGTACTTATTTGGGCAGCCCGTTTTTACTGGATCAGTAAAGTTCTCGGACATGATGAAGTGGCGCTTCTTAAAGTAGGGTACGGCCGTTGGGAGCCTTCGCTATTGCCAAAAAGCACCAAATCTTTTACTCCTCAAAGAAGCGTGTTTGTGCCGCATATTAACAACCATATTTTAGAAACCAAACTAAGTACCTACATAGCAATGCATAAAGAGATCATTATTGATGGAAGACCTCCTGCGTTTTACAAGGGACTAAAGTCTCATGCGAAGCGTTTTGGACATATTCCCTCGGCGTTAAACTATCCGGGTTCTCAAAACTATGATCTTAACGGCAGTGGTATGAAACCGTTTTCAGTGTTAAAAAAGCTTTATAGCGGTTTGCCCAAAGACAAAAAGATCATTCTCTACTGTGAAGACGGCGCGGATGCTGCCTTGAACTTCTTGGTACTAAAAGAGTTGGGGTATGATGTATCCGTCTATGACGGTTCCTGGCTAGAGTGGGGCAATGACGACAATCTCCCCGTGGAGAAGTAGCGATGTCAACGGGTAAGCTCAAAGGCTCTATTCGAAAAAGGCTTACACGTATTATTTTTATTGTTACCTCATTAAGCTTTTTGGTAGTCTATTTTGTATTTGTTGTAGTGCAGTTTAATTATGAAGAGCATCGTTCACAAAAGGAGGCGATGACAATCGAGTCAGTCATCTCACAAGATCTTGCAAAACTTGTTTTCTTGAATGAAGTTTCCGCTGCCTCGGATATTGTTGAAAAGCTAAAGTACTTTCCTTCATTACGATCGGCAACTGTTTTAAAAAATGACGCAAATGCCATTTTTCGCTATGGAGAAAAAGAAGAAAGCATACCAAAAGCTGTCTGTTCTGAAAAAAAATTTGATACTTCAGGCAGACTGCTTGTTGCTCAGATACCCGTACGTTACAGCGGTCAAAAAGTAGGATGCGCCTATATGGAACTAACGCATTTGACACTGTTTGATATTGCCAAAAAGTACCTTTTTGCAGCAGTGTTGTTTTACCTCTTTTTGATTTTGCTCTCACTCTTTCTTGCCTACCATTATGCCAAAAGATTTACAGCGCCTGTGTATCGTCTCATTGCTTTTATTGAAGAGGTAAAACGTACAGGTTCTCTTGATAAGCGTATAGCGGTGCAGGATAATGATGAGTTTGGAACCCTTTTTGAAGAGACTAACAGAATGCTTGAAAACCTTCAAAAAGAGGCAAAAGAGAAGAAAAAAGCCAAAGAAGAGGCAGCATTTTTTAAACAGTACGACCCTATCACGGGACTGCCCAACAAAGATCTGTTTCTTGCTGAACTCCAAGAACATATCGATCACCGTACCTATAAGCAGTGGCATATTCTCTTTAGTGTAGATATAGATCGGTTCAATATGTTTAACGATGCCTTTGGTCATGCCGTAGGCGATGCCCTTTTGCAGCAGTTTGCACAACGTATTATTGCAGATTTTAAAGATGCTGATATGATGGGGAAAATCGGTATTGACGATCTGCTCTTAAGCTACCGAAATGTCTCGAATATTAAGCAAAAAGTTCTTGAAAAGGCTGAAGCGGTTTTAAACCACTTGTATCTGCTGATGGACAGACCTTTTTATGTGGATGGGCATGAAATTGCCGTAGGGATCCATGTAGGTGTAAGTATCTATCAAAAGAGCCTTCAGGATGCGGGAAAAATTTTAAGACATACCGACAGAGCACTGCAAAGTGCAAAAAAGAGTCAATCGTTTTATGCCTTTTATGATGCGCAGATGGAGCTACAGGCGCATAGCAGCATCGCACTCTATACTGATCTGCTAGGAGCGATTAAAAAAGAGCAGTTTACGCTTTATTACCAACTGCAAACACGCTATGACGGTTCGGTAATAGGAGCAGAGGCACTGGTACGTTGGATACATCCGGAAAAAGGGATGGTCCCTCCTTCAAACTTTATTCCCGTTGCCGAAAGCAGTGGATTGATTATTGAGATTGGAACATGGGTGCTGCAAGAGGCTTGCAGACAACTTGCCATATGGCAAAATGACCATAAAACAGCAGGCTGGACACTCTCGGTTAATGTCAGTGCCCGACAGTTTAAAGATATTCAATTTATTGATATTGTGCAAGAGTCTATTTCCAAATATGCTATCAATCCGCAAAAATTGAAAATCGAACTAACAGAGAGCCTGCTTGCAGAAGATTTCTCAAGTATTGTCCATAAAATGCATATCATCCGAAAGCTTGGTGTTAAAATATCTATTGATGATTTTGGAACGGGATACTCCTCGTTGCAATACCTTAAAAAACTGCCGATTACCCAAATTAAGATCGATCAAAGTTTTGTCTTTGATATGCTTGAAAACAAGATGGACAGGACCATTGTCCAAATGGTTATTCATCTTGCCGATGCGTTTGGTTTTAATGTCATTGCTGAAGGGGTTGAGAGTAAAGAACATGTAGAAGCCCTTAAAGCAATGGGCTGCAATGCCTTTCAAGGATACTACTTCTCAAAACCCGCCCCGATTGATACGCTTTATGAACAGTTAAAACAACTGCAAACAATATCCTGATACCGGTATGCTGTATGATAACAGCAGTATAAATATTAAAAAGCTTTCCCCCCGCTCCTACGCTTTGCGTTGGAGCATCTCTTCTGTATCTTTAGACCGGTATGCATTCCCACGCACGGCGTGGGAACGAGAGGGATGAGGATTAGTCTTCATTCTGTAGCACGATAATGACCCTTCCGTTGACATCGAAATGTGCGATATAGGCTTCAACCATTCTTTCAAGCGTTTTGTCATCCAGTGTTGTAGCCTTTTTGATCGGAAACTTCCTGAAAAAGGGTGCAGGCATGATGGATGTGTTGGTTGAAGGGTGCTTTAGATAGGCAGCAATCTTCTTTTTGATCGTCTCTTTGGAGGAGTAGCGCATCAGATAGCGGCGGTAGATTATCTCTGAGGGGATCTGTTGGGCTTGGTGACAAGTCAGACACGCTTTTTGCAAATTGGCTGTACTCTTTTCCTGAGCGCAAGTGATGGTTGTCAAACCTATTGCCGCGATAATGATATTTAATCTTTTGTATCTCATGCTCTGCTCCATGCAATGATGACTTCTGTTCCCTCATGCCGCTTTGAGCGGAATGTGATCTTAAATCGGTAATGCTTAACTACCTGATGTACGATGTCAAGCCCGATGCCAAAGCCCCCTTCGCTGCTGTTGGCACGCTCAAAGCGTTGATGTACCCGCCCCAGTGTCTTCTCATCCATCCCCTCACCGCTGTCTACGATACGCAATGCCTCATTTGAGAGGGTGATGAGAAGATTGCCACCGGTACGGTTGTACTTGATGGCGTTGGAGAGGAGGTTATCGATGAGCCTGAGTGCGTCATCCTGATCTAAGGGCACCACCACATCATCGGCGATCTTGGTTTGAAGCTGTAGCTGTTTTGCCAAGATGGCGGCAGAAAAGTAGGCGATACGCTCTTGCAGCAGTACTGATATATTTAGAGGGCGGATATCACGGTGGTAGGCATGGTTGAGTTTGAGGTATGTCAGGTCATCATAGATACGGCTGATGGTCTTGGATGCGATCTCGATACGCTGCATCTCCTCTTTGGCTCTGTTGCATTTGTTGAGTGTCTGTATCAGTTCAAGGTTTGTCAGGATGGTACTGACGGGTGTATTGAGCTCATGGGTAGTGTCTTGGATAAAACGGTTCATCATCCCGATGGCATCACGCATCGGAGCGATAAAGAGACGACCCAAAAAGTAGCCAAGTATCACAAAAAATATTCCCGCAGCGACCATAAAGAGAAGTATGCTCTCTCTTAGATTTACGATTGCCGCCTCATCCAGCGGTGCAGTTAAAACGATATAGACAACACCCAGATAGTAGGGTTCGATTTTTCGCGTATAAAAGAGGGTGTTGTTGTCTATCTGATACTCCTTATGAAGCTGAAATGATGTAGGCAGCGGCAGGTTTGAGGCAAGCGGTTTTTTATCCATATCAAGAAGTGCTGTTTTATATGGTGTGTGGAGTTTGAGTCTTAATGTATCACTAAAGGTTTTGTGCAGCAAGATTAGTTGGTGGTGTATATACTCCCCCTCCTGTTTAAGTTGTTGGCGCTGTTTGTCGATGAGGTGATGTTTTTCGAGCGTATAAAATATGGAAGCGCCAATAGCGAACAGCAGAAATGTCGAGAGAAGATAGATAGACAAAAAGCGGTAGAGACTGCGTTTTTCACTATGGTACAAAGCGGTATCCTACATTTTTGACTGTTTCTATTCGGTTCTTGCCAAGGTAAGCACGCAGGGTTTTGATGTAGGTACGCAAAGAGCCGGCACTTGGAGATTCATCATACTCCCAAAGTGTGTGGTTGATCTGTTCATAGTTCAAAAGACGGTTTTGGTTTTCCATCAAAAGTGTCAGCAGTTTTGCCTCTTTTTGTTTGAGTGTAACACTTTGGTCTGCGATTTTGAGTGTGTACTCTTGGGGGTAGTAGCATGTTGTTTCGTCAATATCGATATATCCTTTTTCCTCCCCGTATGCTTTGCGCAGCTGCGCTTCAATGCGTACCAGCAGCTCCTTGAGTGCGAATGGTTTTCGGATATAGTCGTCACATCCGGCATCAAAGCCCCGGCTGACATCCTCGACACCATGCAGGGATGTGATAAAGATAGCAGGGCGTTTGTTACCTTCTTTACGAAGCTCCGTAAGCAGGTCAAAGCCGTTTTGGTGTGGTACTTTGATATCCAGCAGCATGAGATCAACAGGGTTTTCATAGAGCAGGTCTCTTGCCTGGTGGGCATCGTAGGCACTCAATACACTGTAGCCGTGATGTTCAAGAAACTGTTTGACCGTATCATTGAGCTGCAGATCATCTTCAAGCAGCAGTATCCTGTGATGCATGGTGTACCTTTGTCTGTTTTGTGTACCTATATTGTATCGGCACAATATCAATTCAATATAAATTAAATCCAATTCACACATAGTTCATATCGACTTTTTATAATTGTTGTTATTATATACTACAACCAAAAGGAAAAACCATGCTTCCCCCACTCCTACGCTTTGCGTTGGAGCATCTTTTTTGTATTGTTAGTCCGGTATGCACATTCCCACGCTGTACAGCGTGGGAACAAGAGGAGATCAACGTGTGTTGTCCGTCATGATTTTATGACATTTTAAACCCCTTTGGATATACTCTAAAATCATATAAAAGGGGGAAGATGATGAACAACTACCAACGAATTCATACACGCAAACCTGAAGGTATTGAAAAAAAACGTGCCTTTTTGATCGGATCGGGTATCGCATCACTGGCGGCAGCGGAGTATTTGATGCGGGATGGACATATGCAGGGCAGTCAGATCACCATTTTTGAGCAAGACGGTGTAAGTGGCGGTGCGCTTGACGGTGCTGGGAACCCTGAAGAGGGCTTTGTTGCCCGTGGGGGCAGGGAGATGGAGGCGCACTATGAGTGCCTGTGGGATCTTTTTGGCAAGATACCTTCTATAGAAGAGGAGGGAAGAACCGTACTCGATGAGTTTAGAGAACTCAACGAGATAGACCCAAACTTCTCCAAAGTACGCGTCATTTACAACAGGGGTGAAAAGCACCGCAGAACCGACCTTGGACTGCATGAAAAAAACCTCAATGAACTGACAAAACTCATACTCACAAAAGAGGAAGACCTCGGTACGCAGACAGTAAAAGCGTTTTTTGACAGCTCCTTTTTTGAGACAGATATGTGGCTCTACTGGAGAAGTATGTTCGCGTTTGAGCCTTGGCACAGCGTGGTAGAGATGAAGCGCTATATGCAGCGGTTTATCCACCTTGTACCGGGCATGAGTACCATGCGAGGGCTTGTCTTTACCAAATACAACCAGTACGATTCGCTGGTGCTTCCGTTGAAAAAGCATCTTGAAGCCAAGGGCGTGAACTTTGTCTTTAACACTACTGTCACAGACCTTGACATTGCCATTGAAGATGAGGCTAAAACAGTAACAGCGATCCACCTTCTCAAAGAGGGGCGTGAAGAGACTATTGCAACGAGTGAGGATGACCTTGTCTTTTTTACCAACGGTTCTATGACGGAAAACTCATCGCTTGGCACTACCGATACCGCACCGGTACTGAACACAAGCGAGGGGGCAGTGTGGCATCTGTGGAAGAAGATCGCCGCAAAAGATGCCGCGTTTGGAAAGCCCGAAGTCTTCTGCAGTGATATCGACAAAACAAAGTGGGAGTCATTTACCATTACGGCAAAAGGGAGCAAAATGCGCCAACTGCTTGAAGATTTTGCTGAGCGTAAGTTTTTGCCGCACCGTACCGCAACAGGAGGTATCATCACTATCAAAGATTCAAGCTGGCTGATGAGTGTCACCGTCAACAGACAGCCGCAGTTTAAAAACCAGCCTGCCGACACGACCGTAGCATGGGCATATGGACTTTTCCCTGACAAAAAAGGGGATTTCATTGACAAAAAGATGAGTGAATGCAGCGGTAAGGAGCTGTTGCAGGAGTTGTTGTACCATTTTGGTATTGAAGCTGAGCAGATGCAGGCGTATGTAGATGAGTGTATTGTTATTCCGGCGATGATGCCCTACATTACCAGCCAGTTCATGCCGCGTATCAAGGGTGACCGCCCGGAAGTTATCCCGCAAGGGAGCAAAAACCTTGCCTTTTTGGGGCAGTTCTGTGAGATCGAGAATGACTGTGTCTTTACGGTAGAGTATTCTGTACGTTCTGCCATTATGGCAGTGTACGGTCTGCTAAACCTTGAAAAACCTGTACCCGAGATCTACCCGAGCCTGTATGATATACGCGTATTGGCAACGGCAGTGAAAACCATGAAGACCGATGATGAAGGTATTTTCAAAAAGATCGCAGAGCATGTGATCAAAAAGAAGTTGGAACATACGACATTTGAGGATTTGGTGAAATAGAGAGCAATATTTGATGTCTGGGAAACTAAAAAGCGCTTTAAAAAACGCTGCAAAGACACTCTATGTCATCTCGCCCATGCTGCTTGCCGTTATTGGGCTGGTGGGGTTGTTTAAAACCTTTGTCACACCGCAGATGCTTCACACGCTCTTTAACGGCAACGGTCTGCATGATATGCTGATGGGGGTTGGTTTTGGCGGTGTGTCGGTAGGACAGCCTTTTTTGAGTTACATTATAGGCGGAGAACTGCTCGATGAGGGAGCCTCCTTTTACGGTGTGACGGCATTCATCCTCTCCTTTGTCACCCTCGGCATCGTGCAGCTTCCCATGGAGTTTTCCATCTTTGGTTTCCGATTTGCACTTGCAAGAAACCTTTTAAGCCTGATTTTTGCTTTTCTCATTTCTATTGCCATCACCGTAACACTGAGGCTGATTACATGAAAAAGAACAAAAGCGGATTGGTGATGCTTGGTATCGTGCTTGTGCTTTATGGTGTACTTTTCTTTTTCAATACCGATAAAACCCTCGCCGCACTCAAAGAGAGTCTGGAAGTCTTGAAGATGATCATCCCCATCCTTGTGGCAGTACTGACCTTGACGGCACTGCTAAATACCTTCATTGACGAAAAATCGATATCAAAGCATCTTGGCAAGCAGAGCGGTGTAAAAGGGTGGCTGCTGGCACTTCTTGGCGGCATACTCAGCCACGGCCCGGGATATGTCTGGTACCCGATGCTCCAAAACCTCAGAGAACGGGGTGCCAAAGATGGTCTCATTGGAGCATTTATCTACGCAAGAGCGGTAAAGATCCCATGGATACCACTGATGATCGCCTATTTCGGATGGGCATTTACGGTTGTCTATACGCTTTATGTGGTGCTTGGTGCGTGGGTGCAGGGAGTATTGCTTGAAAGATGGATAGGATATGATATTGAGAAAAACCGGAGAAGAAAATAAATCCCCGAAAGATCGGGGAGGGAAGAGTGCTTATTCAGCAACTTCCACTTCAACCGGAGTAGATTCCCAGATACCGTGTTTTGTACAGTATCCGTGTGCTACGAGGTTGAGTTTTTTCTTCATTGGTCTGATGTTGAATGTTACTTCAGCATGAGACTTTTCGTTACCGAGTGTGCCGGGTACGAAAGTTGCCATTGCAAGTTTGGTGTCTCCGTCAAAGAGGGTGATAGACTCGATGTAGTGGTCGAAATCATCAGGGTGTGTGTATTCCTGACCCATTTTAACGTTGACTGCGAGCATCTCACCCACTTTAGCTTCACCCTGAACAGTGATAAATGGTGAGTGTCTGTCGATAAGGTCTTTTTTCGCTTCTCTCTCTACAGTGTCGATGTCTACATATTTATTGATCTTTGGCATGGTTAATCCTTTTTGATTTGGTTTTGTGGAAGTATTATAACATAAAAAGTTAACAAATAGGAGAAAATAACTCCTAATTGTACAGATTGTCACTCAATTTGGTAAAGAAAATTGTTTTGTAATCACTATTTGCAAAGTTTGATATATTATAAAATATCAATGTTTCTTCTGTCTGACTCTGTATCCGCCACGGTGTCTTGTATGGCTGCTTTGGCCGCGTTTCTTGCTGCTGTGGCATGCGTCGCAGATAGAGAAGCGGTAGGAGAAGTCCAGTACCTTGCCGCAGCGGCGGCAGGTTTTGGTAAAGTGCCCCTGACGCAGTGAGTTTTCAATGTAGCTGTTGAGCCTTGCGCGTGCCTCGATGGCCTTTTGGGTGTCCTCAAAGAGGTCAGGGAACTTAAAACTGAGCCAAAGATAGAGGGAAATTTCACGCACACGGTCTTCGGCATTGAGCAGCATATCATTGGTCTGGGCAAATGCGGGCAGGTCTCGGGGAGGGATGTAGCGTACTGTGCTGCCTGCTTCGATCTGGCGGATGTAGCGGTGAAAGACCGATTCGATATAGGGAGAGGAGATACTCGCCGGCGCGCAGCTCAGGTAGTAGCGGGTACGCAGATCGAGGTCGTACTCATCGACAATGGCGGCGATCTCAAGCATACTCTCGATGTTGGCGGCGACAAAAGGGCCGTCAAACTCCATGTTATCCGCAAAGAACTCCAGAATGGTCGTGATGTTCTCTGTCTCCAAAATCTCACCAATAAGCATTACATGTTCCAGGCTTGCCATGACGGAGACCGGCAGTTCAATGTCGCTTAGCGGGGTATGGAAGGTTTTGTAGATAGTCTTGAGCGTTCCCTCATCCAGCGCACCGACATAGCCCTTCTCCTCTATGCCGTAGCGCCCGGCACGTCCGGCAATCTGTAGCACTTCGCTTGGCAGCAGTTCACGCCGTCTGAGCCCGTCAAACTTGTTGTCTTTGGCAAAAAGGATGGTGCGAATGGGCAGGTTCAGCCCCATAGCGATCGCATCGGTAGCGACAAGCACTTCGCTCTCTCCCTCTCTAAAGCGTCTTGCCTCTTCACGCCGCACTTCAGGAGAGAGGTTGCCGTAAACGACTGAGACACTGTACTTTTGGCTTAGCTGCTGTTTGAGTGAAAGCACATCGCGTCTGGAGAATGCCACCACGGCTGTCTGGGGTTTGATCTGCTTCATAGGGGTGGCACGCTTCATCACTTCAAGCGGATTTTTCCGTTCGAAATACTTGATCTCAAGCGGCTCTTCAAGATAGTCACATAGTGCCTTGACCGCATGCAGCGCATCGGTTGAGCCTGTCAGAATGACTGTTTTTGCCGGTGCGCCTATCAGGGCATTCGCCCATGCCCATCCGCGGTCTCTGTCTGCGATCATCTGTATTTCGTCAATGACACAGACATCGACATCGACCGAGCCGTTCATCATCTCGATGGTCGAGCTGATGTGGGTGGATTCCTCGTCAATGATCTCCTCCTCCCCGGTAATGAGCGATACATTGATCCCATTGGCTTTAAGGTTTTCGTACCCCTCAAGTGCGAGCAGTCGCAGGGGTGCGAGGTAGTAGCCTGTCGTGGCTGCTTTAAGTGCTTTGAGCGCCTCATAGGTTTTTCCCGAGTTGGTGGGGCCTATATGGAAGATGATCTTGCGTTTGAGTTGGCGTGCCAGCGGGAAAAGACGCTTGAAATCCCGGATGGTCTTGGCAAGCAGGGCTTCGCGTTTTTGTTTCTCCAGCAGGGGTTTGATGTATTCGCCAAAATGAAACAGTATGCGCCGTTTGGTCTTCTCTTTAAGTTTGAGGTTGCGTGAACTCTCTACCTGCGGTGCGACGAAACGGACAATTTGCTCTTCTAAAACACCTCTTTCAAGAGTCAGCTTTTGCGTCATCTGCTGCATCTGCTCCAAAAGATCGTCGATTGCGACACGGAAGTGGGCGAGCAGGTCATCGTTGACCCGGTTGATATCCTCTTTGACAGGCGGTGTCTCTCCTCTCCATATCAGGTTGTATAAAAAAGGTTTTTCGTAAGCGACTGAGGTGGTGTAGTAGAGCATGGTACCAAAGAGATCGTAGAACTTCTCCTTTTCGATGATAATATGGTCGGTACTTTCGAATACATCGTATTTATCACTTATATTTTTTAATATTTTCTCGATAGTATCAAACGGCAATGGTGCATGGTAGAGAGTCTCTTCGGGGGGCATCTGTTTGAGTGCCCTGTGAATGGTCTCTTCATCCAGATAGGGGTGTGGTTTGCTGTAAATGTCAGCAAGAAAGGTATCTATTTCCTCCTCTTTGGCTGCAACGCAGGCTTCTTTGACAGATGCCAGATAGGCAATGGTGTCGGCCTCCTCCTGATTCCACAGTGTTTCAAGATCGACAGGATCACTGACACACAGCAGCAGTTTGTTAAAGTCGTAGGTTTTGAGTCTAAAGGTGAAACTGTGGGTAAACTCGATCTCATTGAGTGTATTGAAGACGATATTGAGTTTTTTCTCAAGGGTGCTGATACGTGCTTTCATACGAAGATAGTAGAGTTTTTTTGCAATCTTATCTTCCGTGATCTTGGCACTTTTGGTGTCAATGAAGGCTTCGAGTATGAGGTTCTCTTCATCTTGGGTATGCTCGATGTTCTCAAGCAGATGGAGTATCTTCTCGACTTTGTCTACAGGCGGGTTGCTCTTTTGAGAATGCACCGCCTTGTGGTTTTGTGTCAGAAAAGAGACAATAAGTTCTCTTGCCCCGATGTCTCCTTCGCTCCATACACGGCGCAGCGCGCGTATCATCTCATCACGCTCAAAATGCTCCAGCCGCAGTTCAAGCAGCATGACCAGTGCCATGAGTTTGTCATCATCAAGTGTGGCAACCCCCTCATCGAAAGGCAGCCCCTTAAAGTAGTTGCGTATTTTATTGTTGAGTTTGATCAGGTATTTCTTTTTCTTTTTAGCCATGTCAGATTATACCCAAACTGCGATTTACCGATGGCTAATCTGAGGTTTGGATATCGACAAGTTCCACACCTTCACACTCTTTTTTCAGCCGTTTGTGGCTGCGGGCATCCTCTTCTGCAAGTTCAAGCAGGTCGGCAAAATCGTTTTTGCTTGCAGTAAAGGTGTAGATCTCTTTTGCGGTTTTGAGGGTAACGGGTGTATTCTCTTTTGCCGTTACCTCGATATTGCGCAACCCCTTGGCAAATTCGCCCTTGATGGCGCGCAGTACCTTTTCGTTAGTTAGCAGATCGTTAAGTGTGATTTCGATGCGAACGTCATGCTTGCACATGACGGTGTAGCTGACCTCTATGGTGCCTTCCATGGTATGCTCCTTGTTTTCTTATGGTGATATCATACGACAGAAAGTTATAGAAGGGGGAAAATATGTCATATTGTCATTTTTTATCACTGCTGCATTTTAGACTTTCCGCTTTGATCAAGTGTAGTTTGCTGAGCAGATGTGCAAATTGGGCATCCTCTTCCTCATATTTCTTTTTCAATGCGTCACGCTTCTCTTCGATCATTTTGATCTGTTTGTCAATATCTTCTGTCGATATCTGACACCCTTTTGCTGCTTCGCTCTCTTTTTCAAGTGCCCAATCCATTGCTTTTTTTAGAAAATTCATCATGTAAAATCCTTTTTTTGTTTGAGGTATTCCGGTGGTACGACAATAGTATAGCACAATAGTATATCTGCCAAATGTTAGTCAGGTAGCAAAACAATTAATAAAAATATACTATGATATGAAAAACATTCAAAGGATAGACTATGTGGAAACCCCCAAAAGAACTAGAACAGCTTGAAGTATTTCAGAAAAATGCGAAAACAGCGGGGATCATTATGATGATTGTCGGATTTTTAGGTGCCATGTTTCCTGTTGCAGCATCATTGACAACGGTGGTCTTTGTGGCATGGCTGCTGCTTTTTAGCGGTTTTTTGGTTGGATTTTATACCTACAAGACCGATGCGAGTGACTGGAAAGGATGGCTTAAGAGTCTGATATTCCTGGGTGTTGGGGCATACATGATCCTCTCACCCATCGGTGGTATCGCAACACTTGGGTTGCTCTTCTCCATCTACTTTTTTATGGATTCATTCAGCAGTTTTACCCTTGCAACCTCTTTCTACCCTAATAAAGGGTGGGGTATCTGGATTGTCAATGCCATACTCTCGCTCATCATAGCGGTACTGTTTGTAACCGGATGGCCGGGCAGTTCGGTTGTATTGATAGGTCTTTTGGTAGGCTTCAGCCTCTTCTTTGACGGACTTGCACTGCTGATGGGTGCCAATCTCTTTAAGAAGCTTACGGATGAAAAGTAAAAGCGGTAAAGCATTCGGACTCTGGTCGGCAGTATTTTTAGGCATCGGCTCTATGGTCGGTGCCGGTATTTTTATTGTGATTGGAGAAGCGGGTGCCATTGCCGGAAACCTTGTGTGGATATCGTTCGTATTTGGTGGGATCGCTGCGCTTTTAAGCGGCTATTCGCTTGCCAAACTTGCCATTGCATACCCCTCACGCGGCGGGATTGTAGAGTATCTTGTACAGGGGTTTGGCGAAGGGGTATTTTCCGGTAGTGCCGGTGTACTATTTTACTTTTCACAGCTTATCGCCATAGCAGCCGTTGCCAAATCGTTTGGTACCTATGCAGCGACATTTTTACCTTCAAGTGCCACATCGGACTGGTTTGCACTCGGGATTGTCGGTGTGTTTGTGCTTATCAACCTGCTGGGTGCGTCACTGGTTGCAAAATCAGAAAATGTGATCGTTTTTATTAAGGTCAGTGTACTTGTTCTCTTTACCGGTATCGCTCTTTTTTATGTTGACCCAAAATTGCTCGGCAGTGCCGATATGCCTCCGGTAAAAGATATGCTCTTTGCTGTAGGGTTGACCTTCTTTGCCTATCAAGGCTTTAGTGTCATCACCAATACGGTAGAGGATATGCAAAACCCTTCAAAGACCATGCTCAAAGCGATGGTTGTAACGATTTTGCTGGTTGGTGTGCTTTACATTTTAACCTCTGTTGCCGTACTTGGCAACTTGCCGCTTTCAGAGGTGATCAAAAGCAAAGATTATGCCTTGGCACAGGCGGCGGAGCCTATCTTTGGTGCAGCGGGTTTCAAGATCATGGCGGCAACGGCACTTTTGGCAACGGCATCGGCGATCAATGCGACACTCTATGCCGCCACAGAGATCGGCTATACGCTTGCCAAAGAGGGGGAACTTCCCAAAGTCTATACCTATAATGTGTTTCGCTCCTATGAGGGATTAATAGTAAGTGCATTGCTGATCGTACCGATGATCCTGTTCTTGAATCTTTCCGAGGTTACGACCATTGCGGCACTGGTAGTGTTGATCATTCAGGGGCTTACGCATGTGGGGCACCTGTTTCGTCTCAAGCAGACAGGTGCAAACCCCTATGTGGTGCTTGGTGCGATGCTGAGTATGTTTTCAATCGCAGCACTTACGCTTTATCATACAGAGCAGAAGATGCCCAATATTGGTTTTTACCTGCTTGGTGCATTTGGTATGGCTTTTGGAGTGGAGGTTGCTCTGCGTCTGATGAAGCGCAGAACGATCGGAAAACAGACACACACAAGTTTACTTTCAAAGATAGAAGATAAAATTAGAGGATAAGGAGTTACAGTATGAACACTATTTCCAAAGCGATCGTACTTGGGTTCAAAGAGATCGTTAACTGGCATACCATGAAATATATTTTGCTCAGCGGGACGATCGTAACGCTTGTATGGCTGGGTATCGGTGTTGCTTTGTGGGACGGCATTATTGCATTGACTTCCAAAGTTGTAGAGATGGTACCTTTTTCTATGGTACGCTCAAACGGCGCATGGATGCTGTCAACCTTTTTATGGTTTCAATTGACGCTGGTTACTTTTGCATTGATCTTTGCATTTTTTGGCAATTTGATTTTGCGAAAGATATCCAAAGAGAAATATACGATCTTCTCTCTCATGATTCTGTTTGGTTCAGGTGTATTTTGGGGCATCGTGTGGTTTCTCAAAGGTGATTATATCTATCAGCAGTTTCTCAAGCTTTTAACATGGCTGCCGTTTGAAACGGTAGAGAAGGGGATCGCTTTTCTTATCGGCTTTTATCTGATCTACAACGCGATTGTCATTACGATGCTGTTTGTAGCAAGCATGGTGAGTGAAGCAGTGGTGGAAGATATTGAGATCCGTGAATTTGCAGAAGATGATGTGGTTCGGGACAATACGTTTAAAACAGTCAAATATACTTTAAAAGACACAGTGATCTTTATCGGGGTATCTCTGTTGGCGTTTCCGCTGCTTTTTATTCCGGTATTGAATATTTTTGTGCAGATCGCACTTTGGGTATGGATGACAAAAGACACCATTACCTACGATGCACTTGCACTGACACATGAGAATGTCAATGCATCGCTGAAAAAAAACTTTGTCACCGGTATCTGGACTATCACACTAATTAGTGTACTCTTCTATTTTATTCCAGTATTGAACATTTTTGGACCGTTCTTTGGTACGATTGCGATGTTCTTCTACATCAAAAACAGTACGAAAGCAGAATGAGACTGAGAAGATGATGAGAACATTACTGTTTGTATATATGCTAAGCGGTATGCTGTTTGCTATGAATGCGCAGCAGGCTGCCAAAGCACTTGGGGTTGAGAACCGGTATGATCAGGCAATCCAAAAAGCAAAGCGTGATAAGAAGATAGTGGTAATGGTTGTGGTAAAAGAGCACTGCCGATGGTGTGAAAAGCTTGTCAATACGACACTCAAAGACCCTCGGGTTCAAAAGCATCTTCAAGATTTTGTCACAGTTGTTGTCGATAAAGATGCACCATATCCTTCCGATTTTAGAGAAAATTTCTTCCCCTCTGTCTTTTACATAGATTACAGTACAGAAAAGAGTATCTATGAAAATGTAGGCTATATCGGTGCAAAACATTTTCTCAATGATCTTGAGAGTGTAAAAAAAACCTATGAGGGGCTTTATAGCAGTGGAAAATAGATAAGAAGGCTCTCTTTCCCCTGAACCTTCAATTTCTTTTTGATAGAATAGTAGCCATAAGGAGAGCGTAATGATCATGAAGCTGATAGCAGCAGCAATGTTGACCGGACTGATCAGCGGATTTTTCATTACTGCCTATGAACTTCTCATTACTTTTCTGACCTATTTCTTTTTTATGGGAGACCCGTTTAAAACTATTCCAACATTGCCGGTATGGTACCTCTATGCCTTGCCGACCGTTGCTATATTTCTTGTCAACTATCTTGTAAGTTTTGATAAAAATATCCGTGAGTACGGTGTCAGTGAAATTGCCGATTCGATCGCACAGAACAAGATGATATTGAAGGTAAAAACACTTTTTCTTAAAGTACTTGCTTCAGCCCTTTCGCTTTCTACCGGATTTGCGGTTGGAACGGAGGGACCAAGTGCCGGGATTGGTGCGATGATCGCCTATCAGATACACCGTATGTTCAGTTTTCCGCAGATGTTAGTGAAAATGATGATCAGTGTCGGTGCCAGTAGTGGTATTGCGGCGGTATTTGTCTCTCCCATTACCGGGATGGCATTTGCTGTGGAAAATATTGCCTATCAGTTCATCAAGCAGTACATCACCTACCTTATCCTTGCCTCAGTCATTGCTTTTGCTGTGAGTATCAACTACCTTGAACCGATCTTGTTTGCCCATTCGACAGGACGGCATATTGACAATGAGTACCTGCTTGCCAATTTGATGTTCATTCCTTTTATTACGGCATTTGTCTATTTCTATCTTTATCTCAAACAGCGTCTGCTGCATATGATCGATCTTGAGGTGTTTAAAAAGTTCAGCCGCTACCGCAACCATATCTTTGCACTCATTGGAGGAAGCGTGGTCGGAACGGTACTGCTGATAGAACCGCATGCGGCTTTTTCGGGCAAAGAGGTGGTGATGCACCTTATCAATACCAAGCAGACTATACCGCTTTACTTTATCTTTGCCGTGATTATTTTACGGATTATCGGTACGACAGTTGCCATCTACTCCAATGCCGTTGGGGGGATATTTCTGCCCCTGATGAGCATTGGAGCACTTATTGGGTACAGTTTTGCAGAGCTTTTCAGTATGGTGCATTTCCCTGTGGAGCCATTCTATTTTGCGGCTATCGGTGCGGCGGTCTTTATGGGAGTGCTGATGAAGCTGCCGCTTACAGCAGTCATTCTTGCGATGGAAACAACCTTTGACTACAATGTAGTGATTGCGACCGGTATTTCTGTAGTACTGGTAGAGTACCTCTCCAACCTCTACTTTCACATCCGCCGGCGCAATGCAACCAAAGTCTATAAATCACCGGAAAGAAACAGTACTGCCAAAGTTTCTGAAGACAGCAACGAATCCAAAATGGACGAAGCGTAATCTATGGGCATCTATTATCTGAAACTCATAGGGTTTTTTGTCACTGTTGCCCTGCTGTTTTGGGGATTTTGGCTGTGGGCATGGTACCGCCAAAAACGTATGCGTAAGATGGTCTCACACATGCCTTTTGATCCTGCCTACCAAAAAGTACTCTCCCGTATCCCTCACTACAAAAACCTGTCTGCTGAGGAGAAAGAGAAGATAGAACGTTCCATCCTGCTTTTTACACACACCAAAACCTTTACAGGTGTCAAGATAGATGTGACAAACGAGATGAAGGTAGTTATTGCATTTTATGCCTGTCTGCTGTTGCTGCATATTAAGACGGACAACTGCTACGACAATCTTAAATCCATCATTCTCTACCCCGCACCGGTGGTACTTGACAGTGTTCGTAACAATGGCGGTATCTACACCAAAGAGGACTTTGTCATTGACGGACAGTCAGCTAACGACACGGTCGTACTCGTCTGGCACGATGCCAGGTATGAAGCCTATCATCTACGACACGACAATGTCATTATCCATGAGTTTGCCCATGAGATCGACTTTATGGACGGAGAGATAGACGGAGTACCACCGCTTGAGCGTTCCAAGTATGACAGCTGGACTAAGGTGCTGTATAAAGATTTTAAAAAGTTAAACAGTGTTGCGTTGAAAAACAGGGAGTGGGGGAAGTATAAACTGCTTGGAAGCTACGCTGCAACCAACGAAGCAGAGTTCTTTGCAGTTGTTACTGAACGCTTTTTTGAGTCACCGCACAGTCTCAAACGGCACTTTCCGGAACTCTATAGCGAGTTAAAGGATTTTTACCGTATTGATCCTGCGGTGTTGGTTCAGGGTTAGATCAGCCCAAGTTCTACAAGGATCGCTTCAACTTTTGGGGAGATCTGTGCCAATTCGTTGATGAAGGTACCCCACGCTTTATCTTCGGCATACCACTCTTCAATATGTTTGAAAGAGTTGCTCTTCTCCTCTTCGCTCAATTCGTTGGATTTGTCAATGTTCTCTTTGATGCGTTCAAGATGTTTTAGATTTGTCTGACTCATTTCTTCTCCTTAGTAGTTATCGTATTTTCCGGAAGTTACTTCCTCTTTTAGTGTGTCAAGCGCTTCTTGCATTGCACCAAGAATAAGCTCTGCCGATGCTCTGTCATCATTTTCAGGAATATCCCAGTCAAATATTTTCATATTGGTTTTAAAGATTGCCCGTATCTCTTTGTGGATTTCACTTTTCATCGCTTCGAACTCTTTTTCCTGCGGTGTCATTACCGTTCCTTTTTTCTTTTTATCATAACACGTTTTCATTAACGTAAATACCATACAATTGCAAAAAAATGATTATCTATCATATATTTGTGATCTTTGAGGAGAAAAGAGATGAAAATTGTCATTAAAATGGCTCTATGTATGTTTTTTGTATTGCCTTTGTCTGCCAATTCAAATGTGGTTAAGCAGTGGGATACCGTTGAAAAAAATGGCATTGTCTATAAAAGAGGTGCAGAAAAACCCTTTACCGGTACGGTAATCTCCTATTATCCAGGAGGCAAGCGTTTCAAGGAATCGCCTCTAAAAAACGGTTTGGTTGAAGGTGTGGTGACAACATGGTATAAAAACGGGCAGAAAGCATCTCAGACAGCGTATCGTGGCGGTACGAGAGAGGGGGCTTGTCTCAAGTGGCACAAGAACGGGAAGAAAAAATATGAGGCAACCTTTGTCAATGGGCTGGAAGAGGGAGAGGTGAAGAGTTGGTACAGTAACGGAAGTCCCAAAAAATTTATTCATTTTTTACATGGAAAACGTGACGGAAAGATGCAGATGTGGTATAAAAGCGGTCAAAAGCGTGCATTGATATACTTTAAAAACGGAAAGTATGATGGCAAGCGGATGACATGGTTTAAAAACGGACAGATCAGCAGTGAAGGGGAGTACAAAGAGGGCAGCAAAGAGGGGTATTTTTGCGACTATTTTGCAGATGGTAACAAAAGTCTTGAAGAGACCTATCAAAACAACAAGCTTGAGGGGAAACGTACAGTCTGGTATACAAACGGGCAGAAAAAACATGAACATTTCTTTTTACACGGAGAACCAAACGGTAAAGATACCGTATGGTTTAAAAACGGACAGAAGCAGCATGAAGTGGTGCTGAAAAATGGAAGAGCTGTTCAGGAGCTGCACTGGTACAAGGATGGCAGAGAGATACGCTGATTGGTGTGCAAGGTTGGTATTTTTGGGTAAAAAAGGTTGAAGGGAAAGAACCTCTAAAAGAGGCTGTACTCTTCCTGAATGGTGTTGAGTATGCTTTTGTCGGCATTGTAGATAAACGCGTAGTTGAAGTGGATGCTTTTGAGGATGTCACGCACCTCCTCTTCTCTCTCAAACCAGTGGGGGTGGTCGATGCCCGGTACTTTGGTCTTTGGCGGTGTGAGGACGATGCTTTTAACCCACATATTGGAGCGTTTAACATATTCGCGTGCTTTTTCGATGTCTGGCAGATTGTCTACAAAGATAGCGACCTTGTCACTCATGCCCGATTTGGTCGAGTTGAGCTTATGGTCAATGAAAACAGGCACAAAATGTCTGGTATATTTGATGCGGTCAATGGAGTAGGGAAGCTCCTGATTGTTGCAGAAGTCCACAACACGCAGCAGATACTCCAGATGAAACGGTGCCATCTCCTTTTCCTGATAGACAAATCCACCCACTTTAAAGGTGGTGCGAAAGAGGGTATCTGAAATGGCATATCCCTCTACCTCTTTGTTTAGACGCGGCACATCGGGTTTGATCATCTGCATCAGGGTTTTGTCGGTACCGACAAAGAGAATATCGTCAGAGTTTAAAATCTGCTCAAAGGCCTTTTTCCAGTCGTCTGCGATGAATGCGATGTTGCTTTTGTGGGTGAGGATCATCTTCAAAAAGCTCATCTCATGTGGCAGCAGGTAGAAGAATTTCGCCTCTTTTTTAAGGATAACATAGCGCAGCAGTTTAAAGGCGGCAAGCTGAATGTCTGCAACCTTGATCCATGCGATCTCATCATCGTTTCGGACAATCTCGTCACTGTCATAGACAATGGCATAGGCACCGTTTTGAAGTGCTTTGTCGATCTCCTCTTGAGAAGAGGAGAAAAAGAGGTCGCCGTGATCGACTTTGGAGTGGTAAACGGTTGCACCTTCAACAGCCTGTACCTGTGGGGTATTGCTCAGTGTGCCTTCGGTGAGGTTTACGATATCTTCTATTTTCATTGTTATCCTATAGGTGTACCCGGTTTTTTGGGTTTTTCAGGACGGATCATACACAGACCGTCTTCATCTTTGGCAGCAAGGAGCATCCCCTCGCTTTTGTGTCCCATCAGTTTGGCAGGCTTGAGGTTGGCAACCACGCACACTTGTGTACCAAGCATATCTTCAGCCGAGTACCACTCTTTGATCCCTGCAACGATCTGGCGTGGCATCTCTTCTCCAAGATCGACTTGTAGCAGGAGCAGTTTTTTGCTTTTGGGTACCTCTTCTGCTTTGACAACTGTTCCCACCTTGAGTGATGTCTGGAAGAACTGGTCAATGCCGATCAGCGCAACACCTTCCTCTTTTTGTTCCTTTTTTGGTTCTTTTTTGGGTTTGCTCTCTTGTTTAGGCTCTTGTGTTTTGTCTTCAGGTACCGTTTGCTCAAGTATAGGTGCTTCGATACGTGGGAAGAGCGGTGGGATCTTCTCTATGGTAAAGGTTTCAAGAAGCTGTTTCTCTTTGAACAGACGTGTCCAGCTTGCGTGGTCAATGGTAAAGCCCAATGCCGCTGCGATCTTGGGGCAGGTTTTGGGCATGACAGGGTAGAGCATGACAGCCACTTTTGCCAAAATAGCGGCAATGAGTCCATTGAGTGCCATCGCTTCTTCCTCTTTGCCCTCTTTCATGAGTGTCCACGGCTGGTACTTGTCGATGGCTTTGTTGGCAACGGTAAGTGGACGCCATAGCTCTTCGAGATAGCGGTGAATCTGCATCTCAAAGAGCAGTGGCTCGAGTTTCTCCAGCGATGCCTCGACTTCATCGAGTTCAGCCTGATAGTATTTGGTGACATGTGAAGAGTCCACCTTGCCGTCAAAGTATTTGCCGCTCATACCGATAAGGCGGTTAAGCAGGTTGCCAAGGTCATTTCCAAGATCGGAGTTGATACGGTCAATCAGTGCTTTTTGGCTGAAGTCACCATCGCCGCCAAAGGGAACTTCTCTAAGCATAAAGTAGCGGAAGTTATCCAGACCGTAGGCATCGGCAACTTCTCTTGGGTTGATGACATTGCCTTTGGATTTGCTCATCTTCTCACCATCGCGCGTCCACCATCCGTGTGCGGCAATGTGTTTTGGCAGTTCCATGCCGAGACTCATAAGAAATGCCGGCCAGTAGATGGCATGGAAACGGAGGATATCTTTGCCTATGAGGTGTACACGTGCAGGCCAAAAGTCCATCTTCGCTTCATCGGTACCATACCCAAGAGCTGTGACGTAGTTCATGAGTGCATCGAGCCAGACATACATAACATGTTTGGGGTCATTGAGCTCTTTGGGGAGTTTGACACCCCAGTCGAAACTGGTACGGGTAATGGAGAGGTCTTCAAGCCCGCCTTCTACAAAGCGGATGACTTCGTTGCGTTTGCTGCGCGGCAAAATACACTCAGGATGGGCATCGTACCATGCCAAAAGTTTGTCCTGATAGGCGGAGAGGCGGAAGAAGTAGCTCTCCTCTTCGACAACGGTGGTCGGTTTTCCGCACTCTGGACAGAACTCACCGTCAACAAGCTGAATTTCAGGGAAAAAGGTCTCACAGGAGATACAGTAGTGTCCTTTGTAAACATCTTTGTATATATCGCCGTTGTCATACATGACCTTGAAGGCTTTCTGTACCCCTTTCATATGGTCTTCATCGGTGGTACGGATGAACTTGTCGTAGCTGATGCCAAAATCGTCCCAGAGATTTTTGAAGGTTGCCGAGATCTCATCGGCATACTCTTGAGGACTTTTGCCTCTTGCTTTGGCAGACTCTTCTATCTTCTGTCCGTGTTCGTCCGTACCGGTTAAAAAGAAGGTCTCAAGTCCACTCATGCGTGAGTAGCGTGCTAGCGAGTCGGCGATGATAGTGGTGTAGGCGTGTCCAATATGTGCGATGTCGTTGACATAATAGATTGGGGTGGTAATATAGGCTTTGTGGCAAGATGACATAGGCAAGGTTCCTTAAACAAATGAGTTTATTTTAATAGCGGATATTTTAGCTTAAGTGTGCTGTGGTACGGATAAATTTAAAAACTCTGTATAAGAATATAATTTTTATTCTATAATGTAAAATTGTAATTAAATATTATTATAAGTATAATGTCTGTTGCAAATATTAAAAAATCATAAGGTTTTTAGGTTGACAGAAAAAACAACAGATAAAACTTCCTATACGCCTGAAGAGAAACGTTGTATTTTAGAAGCGTTGAATGCGCGCAGAAAACGTGAGGAAAAAGAAAAAAAGAGTCACAGGGTACCTTCTGAAAATCAAATTGTAAAAAAGACAAAATATACAGAAGAGGAAAAACGTCGTATCTTAGAAGAACTAAATGCACGCAGAAAGCGTGAACAAAAAGCCAGAGAGTCCATTCGGGCATATCTTTCAGATAAAAAAATTTACCTTTATAAAGGTAAATCATACTATAAAGTGAAAGATTATAAACAGAGTTTTTACATACTGAAAGAGACAATGAATCTACTTGCGGATACAGTATGCAGTGTAGAGCTTGAAAGAAGCGGATATACGGCAAATCGTAGGCAGAAAGGGTTTATTAAGTGGGATATGTCCAGTAAACGTATTTTAATATCATTGAGCAATGTACGCGTTTACTACAAGCCGTTTGAAATAGAAAAAGCCTAAAAGTGCCCTAAAGATTCAAAACTCAAATCCTCCGCCGGTACCTTTGTTCATACTGTCATAGACAGCTTTGACATAGGTATCCCGTAGTTCACACTCCAAAAACTTCTCACACTTTGAGCAGCTTGATAGCCCATGCTCCTGTTGGCACTTTTGCAGCTCTTCTGTTTTTAGACGCAGAGCGATCTGCCACTGGTCAAGTACCCCTTCTGACATCAGCTGTTAACCCCATAGGCAGCTTTGAGTTTCTCAATCTCGTAGTTGGAGCCAAAGAAGCAGGGGCTGGTATCGTGTGGATGGGAGGGGACAAGCTCCATTAGACGTTTTCCCTTGTCGTTGATCGCCTGACCGCCTGCCTGTTCGTAGATGAATGCAAAGGGGATCACTTCAAAAAGCTGTCTGAGTTTACCGTTTGGTTTGTCCGCTGTACCGGGGTAGGAGAAGATACCACCGCCTTTGAGAAGGATCTGGTGCAGATCGGGTACCATGCCGCCTGAGTAACGCAGACGGTATCCCTCAGCAAAGAGGTCATCGACAAAGCTTTTGTGGTAGTCGCACCAGTGCTGCTGTGTGCCTCCGGGGGCATTGAGTTTGCCTTTCTCCTGCAAGACTACCTCTTTGCAGACAAGGTTGAACAAGCCCTCCTGTGCACGGTAGTGTTTGGGGTGTTCACCTTTGATTGCACGCATGATCTCGATACGCGGTCCATAGACCACATATGCCGATGCAACGAGGTTTTGGGCCTTGAGCTCACCTTCATAGATGCCAAAGATCGAACCGACAGAGAGGTTGACATCGGCAAGGCTGGAGCCGTCAAGAGGATCGTAGCAGATGGTATATTTGCCCTCTTCATGCAGCAGCAGCTCTCCCTCTTTCTCTTCGCTTACAAGTGATTTAACAAGCGAAACGTTCTTAAACGCCTCCTCGATGATGTAGTCGCTTTTGACATCGAGTTTGAGCTGATCCTCACCTGAGGAGTTCTCTGTGTCGCAGTAGCCGAGGTCTTCGGTTTTGATGGCATGGTCAATTTTGAGAGCACACTGTTCGATGGTTTCAAATATAGTTAGCATTTTGGTTCCTTCTGTTTATATGGCTTTGGCGTTTGCATCAATCCATGCAAGTATGGCATCAAGATCGTTAAGATCGAGGATATCGATCGTCTCAGGGATGGTATAGTCTGCAAGGTTGACACTCTTATCCACGGCAATTGCCTCCGAGCATGGAAAATAGCTCTCATCTATCTTGTTCCTGAAGATAGCAATACGTGGCAGTGGCAGGGTTTTAAGCCCTTCAACCAGTAAAATATCAAAGTCATTGACCATACTGACAATCTCATCAAGACGCTTCTCACGGTGAGAGAAGTAGGTGGTACGGGTAGGGGAAGTGACAACTACCTCGGCACCGGTCTGGAAAAAACGGTAACTGTCTTTGCCCTCTACGTCAAAGTTTGCTTTATCTTTGGGGTCGTTTTTGATGATAGCAACTTTTCTAGTTGCAACAAGGGCTTTGGCAACCTTTTCAACCAATGTGGTCTTTCCACTTCCTGAGGGTCCGGTAAATGCAACGGCAACTCTTGTTCTCACGTACTTGTTTCCTTGGTTTGTAATATGGGATTATACATCAACCTTTATTGAAACTATGTTAAAATCAACCAATCTATACAAGGGGTATGTATGCGTAGAATACTATTGGGTATGACAGCAGTTGTTCTTTTTGGGGGATGTACTTCACCAGAACGGGTCAAACTCCTTAAAACGTATGAAAAAGAGAAAACCTACCACAAGCGTCTTATCAAAACAGAGAAGGTACAGCTTTATGAAGGCAACCTGACCAAAGTAACCCTAACAGCTACCTATCTTAACCGAAACTCACGTGCCAAAGAGGGTGAGAAGGACTCTTTTATCAACTATATAAATCCGTTTGAGATATTTCAGGACAGAAAGAAGCGTACGCCAAAAGAGGATGAGCGTTTTATTGTGGGTATCTATGTTGATGATGAGGAGATGGAGCGTGAGCCGTTGTATGATTTTGATCTAATGCTGAACAAAAAGGCTCCTAAAAATATCCAGCCCCTTTCACATAATGATCCAAGACTGAAAGATATCTCCTTTATTGCAGAGTGGAGCCAGTTCTTTCTTGTGACCTTCCCACATATCAACTCCGACAGACTTACGATGGAGTTTGAGAGCAAACAGTACGGTAAAGGGGTTTTGCACTTTGCAAAAAAAGCGAAGTATGTTTATACCAAGAAGGCGTTTTAGAAAGAGTTACTTTCTGAAGCGGTCGGTCTGATAGGGATCGGTCAGCGTTTTGATAAAGGGCAGCAGACGCATCGGCTTGCCAAGCATATTCATATAGATCACATAGTTTGTCATTACACGTTTTCCATACTCTCTTGCCTGAGCATTTTTCATCTTCTCCATGCTTAAATAGGGCTCGAACCTACCTGGTCTGAAGTTGCCTTTTTTACGTATTAGCCGTTTGGTAAACCCTATACCACCGTTGTATGCATAGGCAATAAAAAGAGGGTGATAGAGGTATTTGGTAAGGTAGTCAAGGTGAATATTGGCATACTCTATGGCTTTTAGCGGCTCAAAGATATCGTCATAGTCTATCTTCTCCCCCTTTTGTTTTGCGATATGGTCAATCAGAAACGGCATGAACTGCATCATGCCAAGGGCAAAAGAGCGGGAGATGGCCGCAGGAATAAAACGGCTCTCCTGTCTGGCAATAGCGTAGATAAGTGCCTGCCTCTCTATGGGATAGCGTGACATAAAATCTCGGTAGGGCATTGGGAAGTAGGACTTGGTGTAGTTGCACGCACGAGCTTTGATGTAGGTGTGCATACCAATGGTCTCTTCAGATTCGCAATCTTCTGCCAGATCGTTTAGGTCTGCATTTTTGCTGAATATCTTCTCTTTCATCTTTGCCCACTCTATCGGGTCTGTCGCATCGATACCCCAGATACTGCTTTTGTCTATCTTGGGTGTGACAATGGTTTTTGGGTATTTGTCATGGGTAATGTCAGAAGCGAGAAGACGGTACATATTGATGTGTCCGCTTTGCTCCTTCATTACGTCAAGATAGTGTGTGTTTTTAGTAATAAGATAGAGCCAGAAGAGACATTTGTCTTTCTCCCAGCGTTCATTGTAGATGCGGTACGCCGCATTGAAAAACTCCGCTGCACGTTTGAGCTGCCCGCGCTGTATATGGGCAATTCCTTTTTTAAATGCGAAGTTCCCCTGTGCACGGTTCTCCCACTTTTTTGCCTCACTCAGATAGTATTTTGGCATAGTGGGTTTGATGTTTGGGTAGGCTCCAGTCTTTTTGCGGTATGCCTCTTTGAGTTTTTTGTTCAGATGGCTTACTTCGCGGATAATCGAGCGCGCTTCTGCTTTGCTGGTATTTGGCTGTTTTAGAAAACGCCAGATATAGTAGTCTTTTTCAATGCTGAGCGGCATATGGTGTACTTGGGAATAGCTGAATCTCTTTGCCTCAAGTGTCTGCAACAAAGGCAGACAGACCAAGAGTAGAAAAAAGGGGGCACGCAGCAGAAAGTGACGCATGGTTTAGCCCAGGAAAAGACGCATGATGAAGATATCGATAAACTGCAAACCGAAAATGATGATGATCGGTGAGAGGTCGATCCCTGAGATGATCACAAACGGGAATTTGCGTCTGATCCACAGATAGACCGGATCGGTCAAGCGGTAAAGTGCCTGTACGATCGGATTGCTTGGGTCTGGGCGTACAAAGCTCAGCAGTGCCGAGATAATGATGATCCAGATATAGAGATTGATAACCATATGGACAAGTTGAACGAGTGAATAGACAAATGCATCGATCATGAGATAACCTCCAGTAGATAAGATTTGATATGCGGATAGATCACAGCAGGCTCGGGTCCTTCTGTTGTGCCTGTAAGCAGTTGTTGCAGCGGCATTTGCAGTGCATCACCCTGCAGTCTGCTCTCTTTGGCAAGATAGGCTTCAAAGGCTTCATACGCTTCGAACATGGGGGCTTCCCATATGATATTTTTTAATATTTCCATTCTTTTTCCCATCTCTCCTTCATATACCTTGGGAGAGAAGATCGGGCGTATGCACGCTTCAAGCTCCGTTACGGTAGCTGCATGGTCTGTTTCAAGATAGACTTTTGCCAGTTTGCCTATGTCGGCATCTGCAAAACCAAAGAGCAGGGAGAGTGTTCGCTCATCCATCTTTAGCAGATGTTCACGGTTGAGCCTGCGCAGCATTGCCATATCGAACACTGCCGCAGTCTGCGGTATCTGTTCAAGGTCAAACCACGCTATGGCTTCGGGCAGGGTAAAAAAGGCGTGTTCACTCTCAGGGTTGCTGAGCAAAACCAGATAGTTGATAATGGTATCGGGGATGTACCCCTCTTCAAAAAGCTGTTTAAGTGATGGGGTGTTTTCAATGTCCGGAAGATGTGCATAAGCCGTCTGTTGGGCATACCCCAGTGCTGTTTTGATCTGTATCTCTCTTGGTGTATTGCCAAGATGGCGTGCATGCCGGATGAACGTGGTAATGTTGCTGAGCATGTCATCACACGCAGATGCAAAAAGAGCGGTAGGTGACACATCGCTGCTGAGTATAACAGGCTCTCCCGTCTCTTTGGGTGCAGTACGCTGCTCTCCAAAGATGGTGTCAGTAAATGAGATGCTCTCTTTGGGGGCTTTAAGACGTATTACAAAGGGGGTGCCCTCTGCCTTGAGACGGCTGTAGCTATCCTCACGCATCTGGGCACATGTACCGCTACAGGTGATGCTTTGGGTATCGGTACAGGTACAGACGAAGGCTTTTTTCTCTTCAAGGAGTCTGAGAGCGAGTGTCTGGTGGATGCTTTGGTGCTCGCTCTGATGATAGACCTGATCATGCCTCAGAGAGAACTTTTCCAAAATCTGCATAAACTCGGTGTCTTTGCCTTCAATATTGTGCGCTTTTTGGGTATCGTCCATACGCACCAAAAAGGGTTCACCGCGTTGCTGTGCGACAATGAAGTTGATAATGGCGATGCGAAGATCGCTCAGGGTCATATCGCCGGTAGGGGAAAGGGCAAATCTCAGCATAACTCTCTCTTTGTTTGGTCTCTTTGAAAGTGATATTATAATAGGTTTGGATTAATCGTAGCAAACAGAAGAAGCCAAGAGGAAGTTTGGATTGTCTGAGCGAGGCAAATTTTAACCATAAGCATTTTGTCTATGTCTAAAATCCGTTACCACTATCAATACTTTTTCATCTTCGATGAGATAAAAAAGTCTGTAATTTCCGACCCGATATCTATAGTACCCCTCAAATTTTCCTTTCAGTTTTTTAATATTTGTCCCAAAATATGGATTTGATCTGAGCTGAGGATAGACAATGTTCACGATTTTGTCATATACATTTTTATCGATACTTTGTTTGATTTTTTGGAAATTTTTTGTCTCTGCGATTTGAAAGTCAAACAATGTCATAATCTCCGTTTTTAGCTTCTTTCAAACCAATTTCTAAATTTTTAACTAACTCTTTATCATTGAGTATCTCATTCATTTCGCTATCACTTACATATTGGGATGAAGTTAAATATTGTAGTGTCGCATACTCTATAAAATTGGAGATATTTCTTCTCTCTCCATCAGCAGCCCTTTTTATCATCTGATACACAGCATCATCAACTCTCATGGTAACAGTTTTCATAAAAGTCACTCCTTTGAATACTAATACTTTTATTTTATTCAAAAATATTCATTTTGTCAAGGTTTGAATGAAACTAACGACTGAGTTAAGATGTTTTGTTATCATCTTTTAATAACCGTCTAAAAAGTATATCTTCAATATCTCTACTCGAATCAATAACGATCAAAATATAGACTTTATTACCTTCAATCTTATAAACGATTCTCCATCTTTTGTAGATCAACTCTCTATATTGAAAAATCCCAATATGTTGTAGCTCTGGAGCAACTCTCTTACTTTTTAGGAAGGCTCTAGACTAGTTCAGAGGTTCTTTTCTAAAGATTTTTAACAAAATTTTGTATAAATCTTC
>FPIB01000009.1_pt1 | contig 39209 bp, 37 predicted proteins | sample 1057271 | NCBI WGS metagenome assembly FPIB01 (sample SAMEA4473313, study PRJEB15554) | hydrothermal vent metagenome | biome: marine basaltic hydrothermal vent biome; feature: marine hydrothermal vent; material: water | place: Pacific Ocean | collected 2011-06-14/2011-07-23 | depth 1199 m
TGGATAAATTATACCAACCTGCTTCAGTACCTTCTCGTACTTCAGGTGGTTACCATGTTGGTGTACTCTCCTGATTGCTTTCTTAATCTTAGCATAATTTAAACTTATTTCGGTAGAATTCGCTTCTATTTTTATCGCTTTTGGTGCAAAACCGAAAAATCTTGATAAGGAAGGGGGTGAGTCGAATGCCAGGAATCAAACTTACACCACGTGACTCTTTTGACGATGCGTACAGAAAGTTCAAAAGACAGTGTGACAGAAACCTTATCGTCACTGAAGCCAGAGCGCGACAGTATTACGAAAAGCCGACTGAGAGAAGAAAAAAAGAGAAGATCGCTACACGCAAAAAGATCCTCAAGAAGCTCTTTATGCTCAGAAGATACGAGTCAAGACTCTAATCGGACTTTTGGCAGAGTCTCGGCTCTGTCACCCACACCACAATATTTCAATAACCTTTTCAAAATTTCCATTCAACTCATAATCCCTTAGTATTCTTTTCGCTAAAATAATCCTAACTCTATTTCCAAAGGGATTGTCATGACATTTACCACACCGCTACAACAAGATGCGATCAAGATCATGCTGCTGGGCTCAGGCGAACTGGGCAAAGAGGTTGCCATAGAGGCACAGAGACTCGGCATTGAAGTGATCGCTGTAGACAAGTACGAAAACGCGCCTGCCCATCTGGTTGCCAACCGCAGCTATGCGATCGATATGCAGGATGAGGCTGCCGTTCTCGAACTCATCGAAAAAGAGAAACCAAGCTACATCCTCCCGGAAGTGGAAGCGATCTCCATCTCTGCACTCTTTGAGGCAGAGAAGCGCGGCTACCATGTCATCCCCAACGCGGAAGCGGTTAACAAAACCATGAACCGCAAAAACATCCGTGTCTTTGCCGCTGAAACACTTGGACTCAAGACCTCAACCTATGAGTTTGTCACCACACTCGACGGGCTCAAAGCTGCAGCAGAACGCATGGGATTTCCCTGTGTTATCAAACCGGTCATGAGCTCTTCGGGGCATGGACAGAGCATCGCCAAAACGCCTGATGACATCGAAAAATCATGGGAGATTGCCAAAGAGGCACGCGGAGATGCGAGTGAGCTGATCGTAGAGGAGTTCATACCGTTTGACTATGAGATCACCCTGCTTACGGTGCGCAACGAGACCGGTACCGTCTTCTGTGACCCCATCGGGCATATCCAACAGGATGGGGATTTCATCCTCTCCTGGCAGCCGATGCCGATGAGCGAAACGGCACTTCAGAAAGCCAAGCAGATCGCCAAAGCGGTCACAGACGGTCTGGGCGGTCGCGGCATCTTTGGTGTGGAGTTCTTCGTCAAGGGTGAAGAGGTCTACTTCTCCGAACTCTCACCTCGTCCGCATGACACTGGAATGGTAACACTGATCACACAATCTCAGAGCGAGTTCGCCCTGCATGTACGCGCAGTACTTGGTCTGCCGCTTGGATTTACTACCTATGGTGCGGGAGCGTGTGGCGCATACAAAGCCAAGCATGAGAGCCACAACCCTAAACTTAAGATCCCTGACAATGCCTTTAGCGACACCTCTTTTGTCCGCGTTTTCGGCAAACCGGAATCTCACATAGGCAGACGTATGGCAGTCAGCCTTGTGCTTGACGAAGATGTCGAAGCAGCCAAAACAAGAGCCCAAAAGATCGTTTCACAGATCGATGACCACTAAACAATTTACCCTCTCTCTTCCCCCTTTTTCACGGGGAATGCACCTTATCACCGACCGGATAGACACAATGATAGCGGGGCAGATAGAAACCGGTATCGCGCATCTTTTTCTGCTGCACACCAGTGCCTCGCTCTGTCTGAGTGAAAATGTCGATCCTACGGTACGAAGCGATGCAGAGACATTTTTAAACGACCTTGTTCCGGAAACCTACCCAAAGTTCCGCCACACCTATGAGGGAAGCGACGATATGCCTGCACACCTTAAGAGTATGCTTCTTGGTACATCATTGACAATTCCTGTGACACATGGTAAGCTTCATACAGGTACCTGGCAGGGCATCTACCTCTATGAGCACAGAGACCATGCCCATAGCCGAAATATCGTCATTACCCTACAAGGAGAATAATATGCGCAAACAGATCGTCATACTCGACACCGAAACACTGGGTGAAGACCTCGACCTTACTCCGCTTGAACAGTTCGGAGATGTCACACGCTACAAAAACACCCTTCCCCAGGAGACACCCGATGCCATCAGAGATGCACATATTGTGATCAGCAATAAAGTAGTACTGACAAGAGAGATGATGGAACAAGCCCCCCGTCTGGAGCTGATCTGTATTGCCGCTACCGGTATGAACAATGTCGATCTGGAAGCTGCCAAGGCGCTTAATATTGTTGTCAAAAATGTTGCCGGCTACTCCACACCATCTGTTGTACAGCATACCTTTGCCATGCTCTTTTACCTGATGGAGCATCTGCGCTACTATGACGGTGCCGTACAGACAGGGTTGTGGCAGATGTCCGGTCTTTTTACCGATATTACCCATCCGTTCCATGAGCTTCAAGGCAAAAAATGGGGTATTATAGGCATGGGGGCTATTGGTCAGGAGGTGGCAAAAGTCGCCAAATCATTTGGTACTGCAGTAAGCTACCATTCCACAAGCGGTCTGCATACCGATCATCCCGACTATCTGCATCAGTCGCTTGAAACACTGCTTGGCACCAGTGATATCATCTCCATCCATGCACCGCTGACAGAGAAAACCTACGCGCTCATCAATGAAACCAATCTTCCTCTTCTCAAAGAGAGAGCCATACTGCTCAACCTCGGACGTGGCGGTATTGTCAATGAAACCGACCTCGCCTACGAGCTTGACCGCCGAGAGATCTACGCAGGACTTGATGTACTTGAAAAAGAGCCCATCGACACAGACAACCGCCTGATGCACATTGAGCACAAAGAGCGTCTGCTCATCACACCACACATCGCATGGACCAGCATCGAATCACGCAAACGCCTCTTGCAAGGCATTGTAGAGAACATCAAAACCTACCAACACTCTTCACTCACATCCACCAAGGCAAAGCCATGGTAGATGTGCTGGTTATCGGATCAGGCGGCGCAGGTCTCTCTGCCGCACTCGCTGCCAAGGAGGCAGGGGCTTCTGTACTTGTCGTGGGCAAGATGTACCCCACCAACTCGCAGACCTCCATGGCACAGGGTGGCATGAACGCAGCACTTGGCAATGTGGAGGAAGATCACATCTCTATGCATATTGCAGATACTATCAAATCAGCCCAGGGACTCTGCGATGAGGATATGGTACGTCACATGTGTGCCGATGCACCTCAGACCATAGCATGGCTTGAACAACTTGGTATGCCTTTCTCCAGAATAGAAAGAGAAAACAATTCTACCCACTCCATTGCCCAGCGACAACTCGGTGGTGCGAGTGCCAAACGTGCCTGCTATGCACAGGACTACACCGGGCTTAAGCTGCTGCATACACTTTATGATACCTGCCTGAAAGAAGGTATCGCGTTTCTTGACGAACATTTCCTGCTTGAGCTTATCACTGATAGGGGTCTGACCTCAGATGATTTGTTGCGTAGCAATGAATCGTCTGCGGGTCTGACTCCCAACCAAACCGTCAAGGGTGCTGTGTTGCTTGATATCCGTAGCACAGAGGTCAAGCAGATCAATGCCAAGTCTGTCATCATCGCCACAGGTGGTTATGGTGGTATCTACCACGGCTACACAACCAATATGTATGGTGCAAGTGGGGATGGCATCGCTGCGGTACTGCGTGCAGGCGGGGCGCTAAGCGATATGGAGTTTGTCCAGTTCCACCCCACCGCACTCAAACACTCTGCTATCCTTGTCAGTGAGAGTGCGCGTGGAGAGGGCGGATACCTTGTCAACACAAAAGGAGAGCGTTTCGTCAATGAGCTAAAACCACGTGATGAGGTCGCACGTGCGATCTTTGAGCAGTTCCAAAACGGCGAAGAGGTCTTTTTGGATCTGCGCCATTTGGGTGAAGAGAAGCTGATGTCCCTGCTACCTCAAGAGGTCGCACTCTGCAAACTGCATGAGGGGGTTGATCCTGCAAACGATCTCATACCCATCAAGCCTGTTACGCACTACACCATGGGCGGTATCGATGTGGACTATGCGCTTGAGGTAAACGGCATCAAGGGATGCTTTGCCGTGGGTGAGTGTGCCAATACCAAAGTACACGGTGCCAACCGTCTTGGGGGCAACTCCCTGCTGGAGATCACTGCCTTTGGGCGATATGCGGGGGAGAATGCCTACAAGCATGCCGTCTATGCCAGCAGCAAACCCTCAGATGAGAGCGTACGCAAAAGCTCTGAGGAGAAGATCGACAACCTCTTTGAAAAAGAGTCGCCTATCGACTTCTATACACACCGAAAGGCATTGGGAAAATGCTTCTATGAAAAAGTAGGCATTGTCCGCAATGAAGCGGGACTAACACAGGCACTTGAGGAGGTCGTCGCCACACAGGTCGCACTCAAGCAGATGGGGATACGGGACAAATCACGAAGCAACAACCAAAACCTCATAGAGTTTCTGGAGTTCGAAAATAGCCTGATGCTCGCCCCTGCGATTATCTCCGCCGCACTGGCAAGAGAAGAGAGCCGAGGAGCACACTACCGAAACGACTATCCAGAGCGTGACGATACCAACTTTAAAAAGCATATCATCTTACAGTGGAAGGAGAAACAATGATATTAGAAAATCTCCGTAGGGTGTTGTACCCTTACAACACCAATGCCATAAAAGGTACAATGATCTCTTGCCCCAAGAGAAGGTGTTGTGAGGCACAACACCCTACGCCAAGAAAGGATTAAGATGCAGATCACTATTAAACGTGACAAAAGCTTTGAGGATTTTCAAATCTCTGAGGGGCTTACCCTCCTTGCTGCGCTCTACGAGATCAAAGAGCAGCATGACCCCACGCTCACCTTCTCTGCCGGGTGCCGTGCCTCGGTATGCGGTACCTGTGCTGTGCGTGTTAACGGAAGAGAGGAGCTTGCCTGTGCCTACAAACCCAAAGAGGGCGACACAGTCGAACCCCTGCAGTACCACCCACTGCTGCGTGACCTCAAGGTCGATAAACAGCAGGCCAAAACCACACTTCAAAAATCTCAGGCATGGCTGCACAGCTATGAAGAAGCTGTTTTGACGCCGGAAGATGCCCACAAAACAGAACGCCAAACCGACTGTATTCTCTGCGACAGCTGCTACTCCGCCTGCCCTGTCTATGCGGTCAATCCCGACTTTCTTGGCCCATTCGCCCTTACCCGTGTCTACCGCTACACTGTGGACAAACGCGAAGGCAATCCCAAAGCGATGATCGATGCGGTACAAACAAACGGTGTCTGGGACTGTACACTCTGTGGCGAATGTACCGCTGTCTGCCCCAAAGGGATAGACCCAAAAATGGACATTACTATGTTACGTGGGGAATCACTCAAGCACGGATACAGTGACCCCAGCTTCACCAATCAAAGCTTTGGTACACCAGACTTTGGAGGAGGGTTTGGATTTGACCCAAATGGAGGGTTTTAATTATTACCTCTTTATCAACAGTAAATTGGTAACTGTAGGGGTTCATCCAACCCTCCTTAATCGTTTTTTATTTCCCGGATAGGCAATACTAAAAAGTCCAAACACACTTCTAAACATCAGCAGAAGAGAGAGAATTTTTAACATCATGGAAATCGCACTACTGTAGGCAAGCAGACCAAGTGTTGTCAAGATATAGTGAAAATCATGCAGCCCACCCACACCAAGAAAAGATTTTGCAGCGGGCACATAGGCACCTTCCGGTGCCGTAGAGATATACCAGGCCGTATAGTCCATAGAAACTCCCAACACAAAAAGTCCCAGCCAGTATCCTGTCATATTATGGCGTTTTTTGTAATACCATGCAATCCCCATCGGAAAGAGCCATTGAAAGAGCGTGCCGTTGAGTACCATGATAAATGTAGGACATGGCAAGAGGTAACAGACCCCATGTCCTGCTTCGTGGACAATACCGATGGTCTGATTGATGACAAAGTGGTAAAGCGTAAAAATGTACTCAAACAATCCATGTACGATATGTGCAGGCTGTTCATAAGGACGGTACTTCAAATAAAGCAGAAAGAAAAAAAGCACAAACCAAAAAAGTGCTCGTTTTGCTACAGAAGTGGGATTGGTCTGATTGGCAGTGTTATTGGAGGGGAAAAGGTGCGTAAAGTTTCCTCCTTTTCCCATTGCAGATACTTTTAGAGATCACGCGGATCGACGATCTTTCCGGCGATCGCGCTTGCCGCAGCCACAGCGGAGTTGGCAAGATAGATCTCGGAGGTACGCGCACCCATACGGCCGACAAAGTTACGGTTGGTCGTCGCCACACAGCGCTCTTTGTCACCGAGAATCCCCATATAGCCGCCAAGGCAGGCACCGCAGGTCGGGTTGCTCACAACCGCTCCCGCTTCGATGAGGGTGTCGATGAGCCCTTCATGCTGTGCCTGCATCAGTATCTTCTGAGTTGCCGGCGTGACGATCATACGAGTATGGCGTGCAACACGCTTGCCCTTGACGATCTCAGCGGCGATACGGAGGTCTTCAAGGCGTCCGTTGGTACAGCTGCCGATCATCACCTGATCGATCTTGAGATCATCGGCTACCGCCTGCTCTACCGGTTTGCCGTTGCTTGGCAGGAACGGATAGGCAATAACGGGCGAGAGATTCGCCATATCGATGGTGATCTCCTGTACATAGTTCGCATCCGCATCGGAGTAGTGAAGCTTCGGCTCACTTCTGAGCCCGCCGTTGGCTTTGGCACGCTCGTCAAGATAGGCTTGTGATACCTCATCGATAGCAAAAATTCCGCTTTTTGCCCCCGCTTCGATCGCCATATTACACATGGAGAAGCGATCACTCATGCCAAGATACTGCACACCCTCTCCGGTAAATTCGATCGCTTTGTAGAGTGCGCCATCCACACCGAGGATACGGATCAGCTCGAGGATGATGTCCTTGCCGTAGATATGTTTGCCCGGTTTGCTGACCAGATTGACTTTGATCGATTCGGGTACTTTAAACCAGTTGCCACCGGTAATGATCGAAAAAGAGATGTCGGTACTCCCCATCCCAGTCGAAAATGCTCCGAGTGCTCCGTGTGTACAGGTGTGGCTGTCCGCACCGATGATCACATCACCGGGGATGACCAGTCCTTTTTCAGGCAAGAGCGCATGCTCGATCCCCATATCCTTCTCATCGAAGAAGTACTTGAGGTCATGCTTGTAGGCAAACTCACGGCTGATCTTCGCCTGATTGGCTGAAGCAATATCTTTTGCCGGGATATAGTGATCCATCACGATGGCAAAGCCGTCAGGATTGGCAAGTTTTTCAGCGCCGCTCTCCTCAAATGCCTTGATGGAGATAGGGGTGGTAATGTCGTTACCGATGGTCATATCGATCGGCACTCTGACGATCTCTCCGGCATAGACATCACGCCCCGCATGCTCTGAGAAGATCTTTTCGGTAATTGTTTGTTTCATTTGATATATCCTTCGGATAGGACGAGCATGGAACAAAGTCCCATGCCCTACGCTTCCGCTGAGGAAACTTCAGCAGTTGGCTCATGCGACTGGTCGCATTTTGGTTGCGTTGTTGTAACCTATCATTTTTTCATGTGATTATTTACGCGAATTATAGCAAAATAAAGTTATGGTAGAATTTCATTGATCATTCTAACCTCATTCCCGATCTCCTCGTTGGGAATGTATATCTGATATTTTATTCAATTTGGTGCCCAATGACGCACCCTACGGGAAAACTATGAAACTTGCCAAACTCCAAGCCATCGCCAAACGTCTGAACGACTTCATCTTTATCTCTCGTGCAAGACGTATCGAGGACAATACCATCGAAATCGTATTTGACAAAAAAGAGAGCTACTTTTTCAACATGACCCGTGGGCACAGCTTTGTCTACAAAGCACCCAGCCAGCGTCCGCTTCAGGGCTACAACGCACCCTTTGACGCCCTGCTCCACAGCCTGCTTGCCGGCAGCAGACTGCTGGAGGTGACAGTACCGGGGAATGACCGTATGTTGCGTTTCAAGATAGCCCCCAAAAGCGCCTATAAAAACCAGATCATCTTTCTCCAACTGGAGTTTACCGGCAAAAACACCAATGCCATTCTGCTTGATGAGAACGAAACGGTCATCGAGGCACTGCGGCACATCGACTCACAGCAGTCATTCCGTGTGGTGCGTCCCGGTGTAGAACTGCTCCCCATCCCCCGTAGGGTGTTGTCCCCCGACAACACCAACAAGCAACATCACGATAATGATATCACGGATATCGATGCCATCTTGGAAGAGCGATATCACACCATTCAGCAACAACGCCTTGCCCAGATAAAGCAGCAAAAACTTACCCAGACAGCCAAAAAGATAGCCAAGCTGCAAAAAGAGATCGACAAACTCCCCAGTCCCCAAAAACTTGAGGCACAGGCGGCTACCTACAGCACTTACGGCAACCTCATCCTTGCCAATCTTTACCAGATCAAACCCTACGATACCAAGCTCAAAACGTGGGATTTTGAGGGCAACGAGGTGACGATCCCCCTGCCCAGAGATATCAAGGTCAATCGTCTTGGCGACCACTACTTCAACCTTGCCAAACGTGCCAAGAACAAGGCAAAAAACATTCACATCGAAAAAGAGAATCTCCAAAGCAAAAAAAGCTTTTACGAAAATATCCACTACGCCATCACCCAAGCCAAAGAGCCCTATGAACTGGAACTTCTCGTACCCAAACGGGGCAAGTCCCAACGCAAAAAAGAGAAGATGCGCGAGGGGGAACTCTTTTGGATAGAGGACTACAAAGTACTTGTCGGGCGCAACGCCAAAGAGAATCAGGCACTGCTCAAAGCTGCCAAGAGCAACGACATCTGGATGCACACCCGCGAGATCCCCGGATCGCATGTCATCATCCGTACCGACAAGCAGAACCTCCCCGAGTCCGTGTTGAGGGCTGCTGCCAAACTCTGTGTGGACTTCTCCACCGACCAGCCGGGCAACTACCTTGTCGACTACACCAAACGCAAATTTGTCAAGATACAGGAGGGCTCCAACGTAGAGTACGACAAATACCAGACCATCCCCGTACTCAAAGAGGGGGTAGAAATAAGGGTTTAACGCAAAAACTGCTATAATCTATGCCTATAAGAAGCAAGGACAGGATATGATCAAGATATTTACAGACCATCAGGAGCGCTGGCTGACAGGCATCGGTCTGCTGGCACTGGTAGGGTTTATTGGATGGATGGACAGTTTTTTTGTCATGTGGGCCTTTTTGGGGGTCATCTACATCTTTGCTTTCTATGAAGCAATGAAGCTCTTTAGACTGGTAGGACCTTCTGCCTACTTCTGGGCGGCACTGCTGTGGCTCATTGCCTATGTTTACCCCAATCCAGACGATCTCTTCTACTTTGTCGCCATCATTTTCGGTGCCTCCATTGCCTACTTTCACAACTTTGACAAACGGCTGATCCTGCCCTTTCTCTACCCAGCTGCGGGTATCTTCTTTTTTCTCATCCTCTATGATGACTTTGGTATCGCAGCGATGTTCTGGCTGCTGGTTACCGTAGCACTGACAGATGTCATGGCATTTTTTACAGGCAAAGCGATCGGTCGCACCAAGTTTTCCGATACCAGCCCCAACAAGACGCTTGAAGGGGTGATCGGCGGTATTGTGTTTGCTACGGCTGCGGGTACCTATGTGGGTCTTTATGTCGCACCGGGATGGATCGCCTTTGCCGTCACACTCCTAACCTCGATCGCTTCGGTATTTGGTGATCTTTTCGAAAGCTACCTCAAGCGAGAGGCAGGTGTCAAAGACAGCGGCGATCTGCTTCCGGGACATGGCGGCATCCTTGACCGTATCGACGGATATCTCTTTGGCGCACCCATGATGGTGATCGCGCTTAGAGCGTTTTTGTAGCCCATGTCTATTGTTCTTCTTGGTTCCACCGGCTCGATTGGGGTCAATACCCTTATCATCGCCCAACGCTATAACATCAAAGTAGAAGCCCTTGTAGCGGGAAACAACATAGACCTGCTCAATGAGCAGATCGCCGCATGTGCTCCCAAAATGGTTGCCATTGCCCATGAGAAAGACAGAGCACGTGTCAACCATCTTGATGTGCGTGTTGGTACAGAGGGTATCCTCTCCATCATAGAGGAGGCACAAAGCCCCACAGTTGTCAATGCACTGGTGGGTTACACAGGGCTTGCCCCTACCCTCAAAGCGACACAGCTTGGCAAAAAGGTGGCACTTGCCAACAAAGAGTCACTGGTGGTTGCCGGTGCGTTTATCGATATGAAGCACATTACCCCCATCGACTCCGAACACTTCGGACTCTGGTACCTCATGAACAACCGCCCCATCTGCAAGCTTTACATCACCGCAAGCGGCGGGGCATTCAGAGAGTGGGAGTTGGAAAAAATGCAGAGTGCTACCTTTGCCGATGCCCTCAAGCACCCCAACTGGTCGATGGGTGACAAGATCACCATCGACTCGGCGACCATGACCAACAAACTCTTCGAACTGCTCGAAGCCAAGTGGCTCTTTGATACCTCCAATATTGACGCTGTCATAGAGAAAAAGTCGATCATCCATGCGTTGGTTGAGTTTGTAGACGGTTCCACCACGGCACACTTTGCCGGAGTAGACATGAAACTGCCTATCGCTTTTGCCCTCAAAGCAGAAGTGACAGAGCCTATCCTGCCGCCGGTCGATCTACTTGGTATCAGAGAGCTCTCCTTTGCCCCTATCGAGGAGAAGCGCTACCCTATCTGGAGCATCAAAGAGCACATTTTGAACAATCCACATCTTGGTGTTGTCGTCAATGCCGCCAACGAGGTTGCCATAGAGCAGTTCAAAAAAGAGCGATGTAGTTTCTTTGGTATGAGCGAGATCGTACTGGATGCCTACAAACATTTTGAAGATGTTGTGCCAAACAGTATTGAAGATATTGTTAACATTGATGAAGAGGTAAGAGCGTATGCACAAAGGGGATTCTCATGAAAACCCTTATCTTGCATGGCTGGGGCGGCAGTGACTACCCGCACTGGCAGGCACACCTTGCGATGGAGATAGCCAAAAACTACGGCACGGTCAGCTTTCCGCTCATACAGCACCCCCACTACCCTTCCAAAAACCGCTGGATCAAGCAGGTAAAAGCCATTTTGGAAGATTTTAGACCCGATACCGTGGTCTGCCACTCTCTTGCCAATACCCTCTGGTTTTGGCTCTGTCAGGAGGAGATTGCTCCAGTAGAGAGGCTCTTTATGGTCTCCCCGCCAAGTTTGCAGACAAAAGAAGAGACGATCAAAAGCTTTTTCCCCTGCCCCATGCCCCAAAACCTGTATGCCAAAAAGGTGCAAATGTTCATTTCAGACAACGACCCGTGGATCACTGTAGAAGAGGCACAAAAAATCGCAACACACTACGATATTTCCATAGAGGTACTGCACAATGCTGGACATATCAATGCTGACAGCGGGTTTGGGAAGTGGGAGAGAATTGAAAAATCGGTATTGTCCGATTTTTCAGTGAAGAGTGAATAACGAATAGTGAAGAATTGCGGTATGCTTTTCTTTCGAAAAGCTTTTATAAAACATGTTATGAGGAGTAAATAGTGAGCAACAAGCAACAAGCAACCGAAATAAAATCCACCCATCAATCAAAGCCTTGCAAAGCAATGCATACCAACACTCTTCACTCTTCACTAAATCATGAGGAGTACTTCTCATGATTTTAAGCATCGAAAGCTCCTGTGACGACAGCTCTATTGCCATTACCGAGATCGCTACCCAAAAAGTGCTCTACCATAAAAAGATCTCCCAAGAAGCAGAGCATGCCTGCTATGGAGGCGTGGTTCCCGAGCTGGCTTCACGTCTGCATGCGGTGGCACTGCCGCAGATACTCAAGGAGACCAAACCCTATTTCGACCGCCTCAAAGCCGTTGCCGTGACCAATCAGCCAGGGCTGGGCGTGACCTTACTTGAGGGGATCGCCATGGCAAAGACACTGGCATCACTACTTAATATTCCGCTTATCCCTGTGCACCATCTTAAAGGGCATATCTACTCACTCTTTATCGAAAAACCTACCCGTTTTCCACTGCTGGTACTGCTAATATCGGGTGGGCACACGATGGTGCTTCGCGTAGAGAGCTTTGAGAAGATGGAGATACTGGCAACCAGCATGGATGACAGTGTAGGTGAGAGCTTTGACAAGACAGCCAAGATGATGGGGCTTGGCTATCCGGGCGGTCCCATCATCGAACAGCTTGCCAAAGAGGGGGATGAGAACCGTTTCGATCTCCCTGTACCGCTGCGTAACTCCAAACTGATCGCTTTTTCGCTCTCCGGACTCAAAAATGCCGTACGTCTTACCATCGAAAAACTTGGCGGCGCAGAAGCGATGTCGCACCAGGACAAATGCGACCTTGCCGCCTCTTTCCAAAAAGCGGTCAAGCTGCATCTTCTCCAAAAGAGCAAAAAGATCTTCAAATCCGAACCCATTAAGGACTTTGCCATCGTCGGGGGTGCCTCTGCCAATCTCTATCTCAGAAATGCCTACGAAAACCTCTGCAAGGAGTTTGGAAAAACCATGCATACCGCACCGCTTGAGTACTGTTCGGACAATGCTGCTATGATCGGCAGATACGCTCTTGATGCGTACAAAAAAGAGCAATTTGCCAATCCCAACTCTATAGATCTTGTCAGTACCAAAAAACTTCAAAGTGGTATGCCGCTATAAGAGGCTTTTTTCACCCCGTTTCTAAGTAATTTTTAGATAAAATAAATACACTTTACGGGTTTGAAAGCGCTTCATGCGCCTCTACTTCCCCACTACTATACGGAGTCAACTATGTCTGAATACGGTGCCAGTAACATCAAGGTCCTCAAGGGACTTGAAGCAGTAAGAAAAAGACCGGGAATGTATATCGGTGACACCTCGACCAAAGGGCTTCACCACCTTGTCTATGAAGTGGTCGACAACTCTATCGATGAAGCGATGGCAGGCTACTGTGATACCATCAAGGTTACCCTTACCAAAACAGGATCAGCCATCATTGAAGACAATGGTCGGGGTATTCCTGTTGCAGAGCACCCAACCGAAAAGATGTCAGCAGCCACTGTCGTGCTGACCGTGTTGCATGCGGGAGGGAAGTTTGACAAAGATACCTACAAAGTCTCCGGAGGACTTCACGGGGTCGGGGTCTCTGTGGTCAACGCACTCTCTAAAAACCTTCATTTGACCATCTTCCGTGACGGTAACATCCATGAGCAGGATTTTGAAAAAGGTATCCCTCAAGGACCGCTTGAGATCACCGGCACCACACGCAAAACCGGTACCAAGATCGAGTTTTGGCCCGATGAGAGCATCTTTACTGAGAGCGTAGCATTCCAAAAAGAGATCCTAATGAAGCGTTTTAGGGAGCTTTGCTACCTTAACCCACGTATTACTATCGATTTTAAAGACGAACGGGACGGGACAAAAGAGAAATATCACTTTGAAGGCGGTATCAAACAGTTTGTAGAAGATATGAACACTAAAAATCCTATCTCTACGGCACAGTTTTTCCAAGGTAAAACTGATGATATAGAGATTGATATCGCATTGATGTACAACGACTCGGACAGCGAAAAGACACTCTCTTTTGTCAACAATATCAAAACCCCTGAAGGCGGTACACATGAAGCAGGATTTAGGGCAGGATTGACCCGCTCCATTTCAAACTATATCTCCAAAAATGCCAATGCCAAGGAGAAAAACACCAAAATCACCGGCGATGACTGTAAAGAGGGGCTTGTCGCTATCGTCTCTGTACGCGTACCCGAACCGCAGTTTGAAGGACAGACAAAAGGCAAACTGGGCTCTTCCTATGTCCGTCCGTTAGTACAGAAATTCTTTACTGAACAGTTCAACAAATACCTTGAAGAAAACCCTATAGAAGCAAAAGCAATTATGGCACAAGTACTGCTTGCGGCAAAAGGACGTGATGCGGCAAAACGTGCCCGTGATTTAGTTAAACGTAAAGATTCTATGAGTGTGGGAACCCTTCCGGGAAAACTGGCGGATTGTCAAAGCAAAGATCCCGAAATCTCCGAGATCTATTTGGTGGAAGGGGACTCGGCAGGCGGTTCGGCCAAGCAGGGACGTGACCGTGTCTTCCAGGCAATCCTACCGCTAAAAGGTAAAATTCTCAATGTCGAGAAAGCACGACTGGACAAAATCCTTAAATCTGATGAGATCAAAAATATGATCACCGCACTTGGCTGTGGGATCGGAGACGAGTTCGACGAAGAGAAACTGAGATACCATAAAATTATCATCATGACCGATGCCGATGTCGACGGAAGCCACATTCAGACACTCTTGATGACCTTCTTCTTCCGTTTCTTAAGACCGATCATTGAAAAAGGCTACCTCTATCTTGCGCAGCCACCGCTTTATCGCTACAAAAAAGGGAAAAACGAAACCTACCTCAAAGATGACAAGGCACTAAACGACTTCCTCATTGAAAACGGTATAGACGCTATTGAAAGTCAAACAATGGGACGTAACGACCTTATTGACCTCTTCAAGCTGGTTGCCTACTACCGTATGACTCTCAAAGAGATCGAAAAGCGTTTCGCACTGGTAGAAGTACTACGTTATATGATCGAAAACCCTGATGTGGTCGGCACTGACAACACAACTCTTGCTGCCACACTCGAAAAGTACATCACAGACCTTGGGTACAATATCCTCAACAAATCCGTTACCGAAGAGAAGCTGCACTACTACGTACAGACCAATGATGGTCTTGAAGAGCTGATCATCGATGACCTTCTCTTTACAAACCCGCACTATAATGAGGCGATCCATATCCACCAGAAGATTCAGGAACACATCACAGATGAGTTCAAAGACAAAGATCTTATCGAACTCTTTACCCAGGTCGAAGCCAATGCCAAGAAGGGTGCCTATATCCAACGCTACAAAGGGCTTGGTGAGATGAACCCGGAACAGCTTTGGGAGACGACCATGACACCGGAAAACCGCAGCCTGCTTCAGGTCAAAATTGCCGATTTGGACGAAGCGAGTGAAACCTTTACCCTCTTTATGGGAGATGAAGTCGAACCACGCCGTAACTACATCGAGCAACATGCAAAAGATGTCAAACACTTGGATGTTTAATGCTGCTGTCTGAACTCGAAGAGCGAGAACGCCGTTTTAAACTTGCGCTTAGAGCGGGAGTTCCCGTTGTCCTTCTTGTTTCACTTGTTTTTTACAGCACATTCATACGAAACGAACATATTCATTTTACGCTTGAAGTTGCCGTACTTTTTGGCAGCCTTGTCTTCACTACCGTCTATTTTATCTATTTTCTTATGGAACTTAGTGTCAAAGAGAGCCTGATCGATCAGACTACGCAAGGGTTTAATCAACGTGCCTTTGTCCAAAAACTTAAACACTACCGTCCCAAAACTCTTGTATTATTAATTGTCAACAACTTGTCAACCATCAATGAAAACTATAGTCCTCAAAGTGTTGACAAGCTTCTCTTTAAAATCATTCATGCACTTGATGCGGAACTAACGGAAAACAGTATGCAAAAGGCATTAATTGCACGACGTTACGGTGCAGAATTTCTTGTTGCTATTGATACGGAAAATCCAAACATTGAAGCAATCTTTCAATCTTTTGTCAATAAGTATCACACTATTGACAACATAGATATTGACTATGCGTTTGCGATTATTACAAATACCGCAGAGAACTTAGAAGAGGATATTATACGATTAAAAGACATTATCAACATCCAACACAAAACAGATGTCGTACAAGACTCCAAAAAACTTTCCGAAACGGAACATACCGTTTTGGAAACACTTCGTAAAAAGCACTTCTCTCTTAGGTTTAGACCGCTACAAAATACTCGTACGGGCACTATTGATATTTATGAGATTGTCGTAAAACTGCGTTCAGACACCATAGGAGAGATTCCTCCTAAAATCTTTCTTCCGATTATTAACCGTTTAGGAGAGGGGAGACACTACGATTTGGCACTCTTTGAATATATCCTTAATCTTCTTCCGTTGACAGATCCCCATATCTGTTTTTCATTTAACCTTTCCCCTTTTTCTCTAAGGGATCATGATTTTCAAAAAACTTTCTTCTCCCTACTTGAAAAAAGCACTATCGACCCTTCACGTATTATTATTGAACTTTATGAACGAAAAACACACCATGATCTAAGCGGTTATCTTGCAACCCTTAAACGTTTCCGCTCCAAGGGGGTTCGTATTGCCATAGACAACTTTGGTTCCTCCAATGCTTCAATGGAGTATATGAAACATTTTCATTTTGATATTGTGCAATTTGATCGTGATTACGTTACGCATCTTGACAATGATAAAACAGGAGCAATGTTACGTTCACTTGTACAAATGGCAAATGAACTTCATATTACTACCGTAGCAAAATGGGTCGATACCCCTGAGCAAAAAGCAAAACTTACCCAAATGGGTATTAACTATCTGCAAGGATTCGGTATTGCCGATATTCTCAAAGAAGATGCTCTTATTCAAAAATACAATTAAAGGATTACAATGAAATACGGAGAAAAAGAGATACGTGAATTTGACATTGAAAATGAAGAAAACTTTTGGCCAAATGAACATGAAAAGAACTATACTATTAACATTGAACTACCTGAATTTACGTGCCTTTGTCCAAGATCGGGCTACCCCGATTTTGCAAAACTTACTCTAAGCTACGTGCCGGACAAAAGAGTTATTGAACTTAAAGCACTCAAACTCTATATTAACTCTTTTATGTTTCGCTATATTTCACACGAAAACTCAGCAAATGAAATATTTGACACACTCTATACCAAACTTAGACCGAAATCAATGAAACTTATTGCCGACTTCAATCCCCGCGGCAATGTTCATACAGTTATAGAGATAGACTCGGAAACCATGTAAAATATGACAATATGACATCTAAATAACCATAGCTCGAAGAGGCGTGCTATCATACAGCATTCTTACCATAAAGGAGTGCCATGATTGTTTTTCATGATGTCATGCAGCGGGTACGTCTCGTACTTGCCGAACAAAATCAACTGCCCAAGATAAAAGATCGTGATGTTGCACTTGCATTGGAACTCGATCCGCAATACTTTGCCGTTATCAAACGGCGCAGCAAAATTCCCTATGAGGCACTTGCCCACTTCTGTCGTAAACACCGCATTAGTCTCAACTGGATTCTATTTGCTCAGGATCCGCCTCATTTGACCTAATATTATTTTATAGCTATAATAAAGTGTCACTTTAGTTAAAAAGGAAGAAGTATGAGCAAAGTTGATGAGAAGATCGCACTTTACACAAAAGCTGCAAACGATTTGAAACTGGGGCTGGATGATGCATTTATTGCAGCCGTGACCAAAGGACTCGGTTCATCCATCCACAACAAAGATGCCGAAACAGTCTCCTGTTCAGACAGTAATGAACTTGAAACGGTTAAAAAGAATTTCCTTATCAAAAAGCTGGGGCTGGAAGATTCCAAAAAACTCGATGATGCAATTAAAACCGTCTGTGAAAAAATGGGTACATCCAATCGTAACAAGTACAGAGCACTCTTTTATGCCCTGCTTGCCAAAGAGTTTGGCAAAGAGTCCGTTTACGCGTAACTAAATCTTGATAAAGAGCACATAGCGCTGCGCTTCATCATTTTTTCCAAATCCTATGACTTCCATATCACTGTATTGTGCATTGACATCCACCCTGACCTCATACATCATCACATCCATATCGGCTATCAGAAGCGGGGGAACAACTTCCCCTACCGTAATCTCATCTTTGCTGCCCTCCATACCAAACACCAGTGCCCTTCTTGTTTCATCAAGCGCAAATGAGGTCAGTTTCGCTTCTCCGACATAAATGAGTCTAGCAGGATCGGCAGAATCCTCTTTTAAAAGCCCTGCTGTAAGAACATATGCTTCTGCATTACCAATAGATTCACGAATATCTTCAATAAGATCGATTACAACTTTCATAACACGCTTTCCTTTGGTTTTTATGGTGGTATTGTATCAGAATATTTACAGAGCCAAGAGCTAAGCGTTAAAAGTTAAGAAAGCGTATTCAGATTTGAGTATTTAGATAAAGGAGCTTATTTGAGATAGAACTGTTTCGCAGTAGTTTGCTATAGATTTCTCAAAGAGAGTGCAAGCACAAGGAAGGTTTTGGTGAAGGAGTAAAAGATAATTTTTTTCGAGTTGTATTCAGATTTGAATGTTTAGGTAAAGGAGCTTACGCATAGTAAGTGACTGCACCCATCATTCAAAGATGGATGCAAATCGGAAAAAAGATTAGCTGTTGCGTTTTTCTATGATCTCTTTCGCCACATTCTGAGGTACTTCCTCATAGTGGTCAAATTCCATTGCGTATGTCGCACGTCCCTGTGTCATTGAACGCAGGTCTGTAGAGTAACCGAACATCTCTGAAAGCGGTACAAAAGCGTTAACAATTTTGTTACCCGCTCTATCGTCCATTCCTGAAACGTTACCACGTCTTTTAGAGATATCACCGATAACATCTCCCATAAACTCTTCAGGCACTTCCACTTCCACTTTCATCATAGGCTCAAGGATCACTGGATTTGCCTCTTTGGCACCTTCACGGAATCCCATAGAACCTGCAAGTTTAAATGCCATTTCAGAGGAGTCGACATCGTGGTAAGAACCATCATAGAGGGTTACCTTGACATCTTCTACAGGATATCCTGCCTGAATACCTCTTTGCATTGCCTCTTGGATACCTTTGTCAACCGGTCCGATGAACTCTTTAGGAATAACACCACCTTTGATCTCATCAACAAACTCGTATCCGCTACCTGGCTCAAGTGGCTCGATTTTAAGGAATACATGACCGTACTGACCACGACCACCAGACTGTTTGGCGTACTTGTACTCTTTGTTGACGCTACTTCTGATCGTTTCACGATATGCAACCTGTGGTGCACCCACTTCCGCTTCAACTTTAAATTCACGCTTCATACGGTCAACAATGATCTCAAGGTGCAGCTCACCCATACCGGAGATAATGGTTTGCCCTGACTCTTCATCTGTAGAAACACGGAAAGACGGGTCTTCTGCAGCAAGTTTACCAAGTGCAATACCCATTTTTTCCTGATCCGCTTTGGTTTTAGGTTCAACCGCAACAGAGATAACAGGATCCGGGAAGTCCATTCTTTCAAGAACCACTTTGTCTTTTTCAGAACAGAGGGTATCTCCAGTTGTAGTGTTTTTAAGACCAACAACCGCACCGATCTCACCTGCGTAGATCTCTTTAACCTCTTCTCTTTTAATGGCGTGCATCTTCATAATACGACCGACACGCTCTTTCTTCTCTTTGGTAGAGTTGAGCACATAAGAGCCTGACTCAAGAGAACCACGATAGACACGGATAAAGGTCAACTGTCCTACAAATGGGTCAGTCATGATTTTAAATGCCAGTGATGCAAATTCGCCGTCATCTGTAGACTCAACAACCACTTCTGTATCAGGATCATCCATCAGTGTACCTCTAATCGCTGGTACTTCTGTTGGCGCAGGAAGGAAATCAACAACAGCATCAAGCAGTGTCTGAACCCCTTTATTTTTAAAAGCTGTACCACAAGTCATTGGAACAATTTCCATATTAATTGTCGCCGCTTTAATACCGTTCATGATTTCTTCAGTGGTTAGCTCTTCGCCTTCCATATATTTTTCCATTAACGCTTCATTGGCTTCACAAGAAGAGATCTCTTCAATCATCTTCTCTCTATACTCTTCAGCCTGATCACGTAGTTCGTCACGGATTTCCTGTTCATGGTATGCTGAACCCATTGCAGCTTCTGCATCCCATACAATCTCTTTCATTTTGACAAGGTCAATAATGCCTTCAAAGTTGTCTTCTGCACCGATAGGCAGTTGAATAGGCACAGGGTTTCCTTTGAGTCTGTCACGGATCTGTCTCTCAACTTCAAAGAAGTCCGCACCGGTTCTGTCCATTTTGTTAACAAAAACGATTGACGGTACACCATAACGGTTACGCTGTCTCCATACAGTCTCTGACTGAGGCTGAACCCCACCGACTGCACAGAATACTGAAACAGCACCGTCAAGCACTCTCATAGAACGCTCAACTTCAATAGTGAAGTCAACGTGGCCCGGAGTGTCGATGATGTTAATCTGCTTGCCTCTCCACTCACAGGTTGTTGCAGCAGAGGTAATGGTAATACCACGCTCCTGCTCCTGCTCCATCCAGTCCATAGTCGCTGCACCATCATGAACTTCACCAATCTTGTGCTCAACCCCTGTATAGAAGAGGATTCTCTCTGTTGTTGTTGTCTTACCGGCATCAATGTGCGCGGCAATACCGATGTTTCTCAGGTCTTCAAGTTTGTGACTTCTAGGCATACGTTACTTCCTTACCATCTGTAGTGAGCGAATGCTTTGTTCGCTTCAGCCATTTTATAGGTATCTTCTTTCTTCTTGAAAGCAGCACCCTTCTCAGTTGCAGCATCCATCAGTTCATTGCTCAGACGCTCCATCATTGTTCTTTCGTTTCTCTTTCTTGCAGCATCAACGATCCATCTAATCCCCAGAGACTGCTGTCTTACAGGTCTAACTTCAATAGGCACCTGATAGGTAGCACCACCGACACGACGGCTTTTAACTTCCATTACAGGTTTGACGTTGTCCATTGCTTTGTTGAACACGTCGATCGCTTTTTCGCCAGTTTTTTCTTCAATTCTCTCAAGCGCAGAGTAAACAACCTTTTGCGCAACACTTTTCTTTCCGTCAAGCATAACGGCATTGATAAACTTTGTCAGTACTTTTGAACCGTATACTGGATCTGGCAGTACCGGTCTTACGGGAGCTTTTCTTCTTCTCATTCTCTATATCCTTCTATCTTCAATCGATATTGATTTACTCAAGTGCCATCCCCTAAGGATTACGATGTACACCTGCTTAAGCCCATTACTAAGCTAAACTCAACCTACTGCTCCGCTTACGCGGCAACTTCACCTAAACTACAATTGTTTAGATTACTTAGGTCTCTTGGTTCCGTATTTGGATCTTGCCACTTTTCTATTGGCAACACCTGATGCATCAAGTGCACCACGAACAATGTGATACTTCACCCCTGGAAGGTCTTTAACCCTACCGCCACGTACGAGAACTATGGAGTGTTCCTGAAGGTTGTGACCCTCACCACCGATATATGAGATCACCTCATATCCTGATGTCAATCTTACCTTGGCTACTTTTCTCAAAGCAGAGTTTGGTTTTTTAGGCGTTGTTGTATATACTCTTGTACATACCCCTCTTCTTTGAGGACAACTCTCAAGCGCTGGTGATTTGGACTTTTTGATCACCTTTTTACGTTCTTTACGAATCAACTGGTTAATGGTTGGCAAATCGTTTCCTTTCTAAATGTTGTTTTTGCTCTATGAGCGAATTGAATTGCTTGGCTGTTACACCATCTCAATACATATTTTATATACTGAAATTGTATAACGATAGAAAAATGGAGGTATATTATATCGAAATAGACTTTGATGTTTCTGAAATTATAAGGGGGTGTTATGAAGTGAACCTCCCCCAGTTCACTTCATACTGTTATTTACTGTTCAGTCTGAAGCTTCACATTTTCAGGGTCAATCATTCCTGTACCAACAGGGATCAGACGACCGATAACAACATTCTCTTTAAGATCTTCGAGTGTATCGACCGTACCTGCAATAGAGGCAGAGGTCAGTACTTTTGTCGTATCTTGGAAAGAGGCAGCAGAGATAATAGAATCCGCTCCAACCGCTGCACGGGTAATACCTACCAGCATCGGCTCTGCGATTGCAGGCTCACCACCAAGCCTCATGACACGTTCATTCTCTTCTTGGAATTTACGTCTTGAAACAATATCTCCGACAATAAAGTTACTGTCACCGCTATCGATTACTTTAACCTGTCGCATCATCTGTGAAGTCACAATCTCAATATGTTTATCCGAGATATTAACCCCCTGACGGCGGTAAACCATCTGAACTTCTGAAACGATATACTCGTACAGTGCTTTTTCGCCAAGTGCTGCTAAAATATCATGGCTTGAAACTGTACCATCAGTCAGCTTTTCACCGGCATGAACATACTCCCCTGTATGAACTAAAACAGCTTTGCCTTTATCAACAAACTGTTCTGTTACTTGACCGTTGTCTCCTGTAATAATAAGCCGTTCCTTTCCTCTAAGCGGTTTACCGAAGCTTACCACACCATCAATCTGTGCAATCAGTGCAATATCTTTTGGACGTCTTGCCTCAAAGAGTTCAGAAACCCTTGGAAGACCACCGGTAATGTCTTTAGACTTAATCGCTGCTTTTGGTGTTTTTGCCAAAATATCGGCAATATTTACTTCATCCCCATCATTAACAAAAAGGATCGTTTTTGGATCAAGCTGATATCTGATTAATTCACCAGACTCTGTTGCAAGTATGATTGCGGGTTTATATGCCGTAGGAATATGCTCATTAAGCTCCAATCTTGTATCACCTGTCACTTCATCAAACTGTTCAACTACCGTCACACCTGGAATAATATCTTCAAATTTTAACGTTCCTTTCTGCTCAGCAATGATCGGTTCTGAGTAAGGATCCCACTCAGCAATCACCACTTGCGTAGAAACTTCCGGAGCAGAGAGTGTTGTACCATGTTCTACAACTGCATTGCTATCAACCTGAACCACAGAACCTCTTGAGATGTAGTGACGTGCCGCTTCACGATTATTCTCATCCACAATTACTGCAAAGAGTCCCTTCTCATCCACTTTCGTACCGTGGTTGAACTTATCTGTAGGTTCCAAATAGTCACCTTTAAGCAGGAAGAACTTCACAGTCCCCTTAGATTCAGCTTTAACCTCCTGCGTAACCGGCGCACCATCTTCAACTCTAAGTTCAGATGCAAATGGAATACGGCTTGGTACAGACCATCCCTCTTTAATTACTTCAACAATTGAATCACCCTCTTCTATCATATCACCGTCATTAAGCGGCAGGAAGAGCTTCCCTTCAATCTTACCTGCAACACCGGCAAGCTCATTGGATTTGGCAACGTCCGATTTTCTCAGGTTATAGCGCACTTCATCTTGTCCTTCTGCCTGTACGGAGATCACATACTCATCATGCGTAAGCACGATGGAGACCTTTCCTTTGGTAACTGCTTTAATCTTTGGTTCAACAAGTAGCACACCAGCATTTCTTCTGTTTGCAACAATGAGCTTCCCTTCAGAATTCTTGTAAACCGAGAGATTGTAGTAACGCACAAACCCTTCCTGAGTCGCAATAACCTGACGCTCCTCTTTACCTGCTGTTGCCGTACCGCCGGTGTGGAAGGTTCTTAGAGTAAGCTGTGTACCGGGTTCACCAATAGATTGCGCGGCAATAACACCGACAGCTTCTCCCGGTTTGACCATTTTATTGTCAGCCATATTTAGCCCATAACACTTCGCACAAATACCTTTTGGTGCCTTACAGCTTGACGGTGCTCTCATAACGACGGAACGCACACCTGCTTCTTCTATTTTTTTCGCCATTACTTCATCAATCATTGTACCTTCGGAAACAAGCACCTCATTGGTAATAGGATCGATGACATCTTCTGCCAATACACGGCCATAGATACGATCGGTAAGTGGCTCAATCATCTCATTACCGACAACAATATCGGAGACCTCTACACCTTCATGTGTACCACAATCTGCCATAGAGATCTTAACATTTTGGGCAACATCGATCAGTTTTCTGGTCAGGTAACCCGCATTCGCTGTCTTAAGTGCGGTATCGGCAAGACCTTTACGCGCACCGTGTGTTGAAATAAAGTATTCCAGTACATTCAAACCCTCACGGAAGTTTGAGGTAATCGGTGTCTCAATGATCGATCCGTCCGATTTTGCCATCAGACCGCGCATACCCGAAAGCTGTCTGATCTGTGCAGCTGAACCCCTCGCACCAGAGTCTGCCATCATATGCACCGAGTTGAAGCCGTCCTTGTCTTTTCGAATCAGATCCATCAACGCTTCTGCGATCGAGTTGTTCGCATCGGTCCAAATATCAATAATTTTATTATAACGTTCTTGATCTGTTAAAAGCCCTGCACCAAACTGTCTTTGAATCTCTTTTACTTCCTCTTTTGCTTTATGAACAATCTCACCTTTTACTTCAGGAATCTTAATATCATCTATCGAGATAGAGACACCGACTTTTGTTGCATATTTGAAACCCAAATCCTTGAGGTTATCGAGGAATCCGGCAGTCTCTGCAACACCACCCTCTTTATAAATGTAGTCAACCAATGTACCAATATCTTTTTTCTTAAGTACTTTATTCCAATACTGCTCAGGTACATAGTCCGGAATAATTGATTTAAGAATCAATCTTCCTGCCGTTGATGTCGCGATTCGCCCGTTAATAATCGTTCTAATACGTGCATTGAGATCAAGTGCCTGCTGATTAAAGGCAATCTCTACCTCTTCAACATTGGCAAAGAGCTTATGCTCCCCTTTAACATCTTTCTTCTCAAGTGTTAAGTAGTAAAGCCCCAAAATCATATCCTGAGACGGTACGGCAATCGCTTTACCAGAAGCCGGTAGCAAAATATTCATCGATGCGAGCATCAAGACTTTTGCTTCTGCAATTGCTTCATCAGAAAGCGGTACATGTACTGCCATCTGATCTCCGTCAAAGTCGGCGTTAAATGCTGCACAAACAAGCGGATGCAGTTGAATCGCTTTACCTTCAATCAGTCTTGGATGGAATGCCTGAATAGAGAGTTTATGCAGTGTCGGTGCACGGTTAAGCAGTACCGGATAGTTCTCAACAACTTCTTCAAGACACTCCCAAACTTCATTCTCCTGTTTCTCGATCATCTTCTTGGCTTGCTTGAGTGTCGTTGCATATCCCTTCTCTTCAAGTTTTGCCATCAGGTGTGGCTTGAAGAGTTCGATTGCCATCTTTTTAGGCAGACCACACTGATCCATTCTAAGGTCAGGACCGACAACAATAACAGAACGTCCAGAGAAGTCAACACGCTTACCGAGCAAGTTTTGGCGGAAACGTCCCTGTTTCCCTTTAATTACTTCGGAGAGTGATTTAAGCGGTCGCTTGTTTGCACCTTTAACAGCATTCCCTCTACGACCGTTGTCAAAGAGAGCATCTACCGCTTCTTGAAGCATACGCTTTTCGTTACGGACAATAATCTCAGGCGCATCGAGTTCTACAAGACGCTTTAGACGCTGGTTACGGTTGATCACACGTCTATAGAGATCGTTCACATCAGAAACAGCAAACTTACCTCCATCAAGACTGACCAATGGGCGCAAATCAGGCGGCAATACAGGCAACTTAGTCAACATCATCCATTCCGGACGATTACCCGAATGTAAAAATGATTCAATAACTTTTAGACGTTTTACGATAGTTTTACGTTTTGCTTCGGATTTTGTTGCGGCAATTTCCTCTTTAAGCTGAGAGAACATCTCAACCAAATCAAGTTCTGCAAGCAATTCCTGAACAATCTCTCCTCCCATACGGGCATCCAAACCGCTATCACCAAAACGTGATACAATTTGCTGATACTGTTCTTCATTAAGAACATCATACTTTTGAAGCGGGTTGAGCCCTTCATTGTCATAACTTGCTTCCCCTGGATTTTTGACAATATACGCTTCATAATAGAGTACACGCTCAAGATCTTTCATCTTCACGCCAAGCAGCGTACCGATACGAGAAGGTAGTGATGAGACATACCAAATGTGTGCAACCGGTGCGATCAGATCTATATGCCCCATGCGGTTTCTTCTGACTTTGGATGATGTGACTTCAACACCACACTTTTCACATACAACACCTTTATATCGCATCTTTTTATACTTACCGCAAAGACACTCATAGTCACGGATCGGTCCAAATATTTTTGCACAGAAAAGTCCATCACGCTCAGGTTTGAGGGTACGGTAGTTGATCGTTTCAGGTTTTTTTACTTCACCGTAACTCCATGAAAGAATCTTTTCAGGACTTGCAACTCTCAGTTGAAGCGCTGCAATATCCTGCGGTCTCTCATCTTTGTTCAGATCGATCGGTACCAGGTTTTCCAAAACATTACTCATCTTCACTCTCCACTTCTTTTTTCTCTTCAAACAGCTGCGCATCCAGACCAAGCGCCTGAAGCTCTTTTGTCAATACAAACATAGTTTCAGGTACCCCTGATTCCGGTACCGATTCGCCTTTTGTCAATGCTCTGTAGGCTTTTGCTCGTCCTTCAAGGTCATCCGACTTAATTGTCAGCATCTCTTTAAGTACATGTGACGCACCATAAGCTTCAAGCGCCCACACTTCCATCTCTCCAAATCTCTGTCCACCAAACAGTGCTTTACCGCCGACAGGCTGTTGTGTTACCAGAGAGTATGGTCCGGTTGAACGTGCATGCACTTTCTCATCTACAAGGTGATGCAGTTTAAGCATATACATATATCCGACATTGACACGTTCTATCATCTTCTCACCGGTTTTCCCGTCATACAGTGTCATCTTACCGTCACTGTCGATTTTCGCCAGTTCAAAGAGTTTTTCAAACTCTGCCTGGTTCGCTCCCTCAAAGACCGGTGCGGCAAATTTAACACCTCTTGCCCAGTCTCTAGCATACTTTAGAAGCTCTTCATCACTCATATTGCCTAGTGTCTCTTTAGCATTCATTAGTTTTGCTACATCGGCAATTTCAATCATTTTTGCTCTAAGATCTTGAATAAATGTCTCTGTTTTATGATCAAACATCTCCTGAATCTGCTCACCTAAACGCTTACCGACTAAACCAAGGTGCACCTCAAGGATCTGTCCGATATTCATACGCGAAGGTACCCCAAGCGGGTTGAGGATGATCTCGACCGGACGTCCATCTTCAAGGTAAGGCATATCAATCTCAGGAACAATATTGGAGACAATACCTTTGTTTCCGTGACGTCCTGCCATCTTGTCACCCACTTTAAGTTTACGCTTAGTTGCAATATAGACTTTAACAAGCTTAGTAACACCTGAAGGCAAAATATCGTCTTTTTCAAGGATAGAGAGCTTCTCTTCATGCTCCTGCTTCAAACGTTTTTTCTGCTTGAGGAAGTAGTTTTTCAGGGCTTCATACTCATTTTGTACATCATCACTGTAAGACTGTACCACACCTCTTAACGCAAAGCGGTTCACCCCTTTAATGATCTCTTCAGGGATCTTCTCACCGGCTTTGTACTCTGTCTCACCAATTGTAACATCTTTAACAAGTTCTTGGGAAGAGAGGTAGCGTGCGATTCTTAAAATCTCTTCACGATCGATCATTAGAAGCTGATCATGGTGATCACTGTCAAGCTGTGCCTTCTCCTCTTCATAAGCTTGGATTGTACGTGCATCTTTCTCATACCCTTTTTTGGTAAAGACTTTGATATCGACAACAACCCCTTCCATAGAGGCAGGACAATAGAGTGATTTGTTCACCACGTGACCTGCTTTTTCTCCAAAGATGGCACGCAGCAATCTCTCTTCTGGTGTTGGCTTGATCTCTCCTTTTGGAGAGACCTTACCTACAAGGATCATTCCAGGCTTAACATAGGTACCAATCTTGACAATACCACTCTCATCCAGATGTAACAGCTCATCTTCACGGATATTTGGGATATCTCTGGTAATCTCTTCCGTACCGTGCTTTAGTTCACGTGCTTCTATCTCTTTTTCATAGGTGTGTACTGAGGTAAAGGTATCTTCACGGATGATCTTCTCAGAGACGATGATCGCATCCTCGTAGTTGTATCCGTACCATGGCATAAAGGCAACCATAATATTCTTACCAATAGCCAGTTCCCCTTGATCCATGTTCGCACCGTCAGCGATCACCTGCCCTGCTTCAATTTTATCACCAAGTTTGACAATTGGTGTCTGTGTGAATGTAGTATTCTGGTTGGTTCGCATATTCTTTTCAAGTGGATAGTGGTCAATGAATACGCCTGTCTCATCTTCACCCATAATATAGATGTTCTTCGCATCTACCTTCTCCACTCTACCTGAACGCTTCGCTTTAACCGCTTCCCAAGCATCACGAGAAACGATCGCTTCCATACCTGTACCAACCACTGGTGCATCTGTTTTCAGAAGCGGTACTGCCTGACGTTGCATGTTTGATCCCATCAATGCACGGTTGGCGTCATCATGTTCAAGGAACGGAATAAGCGCTGCAGCAGAACCTGAGATCATCAATGGCGAAATATCGATCAGATCAACACGGCTTCTATCATTAAGCTCAATGTTTCCATTCAGTCTTGTCTCAATAAGATCTTCAACAATGTAACCGTTCTCATCTACTTTGGTAGATGCCGGAGCGATACACTTATCCTCTTCCTGTGTTGCTGTCACATAGACAATCTCATCTGTCACTTTTCCATCTTTAACCACTTTATACGGTGCTTCAATAAAGCCGTGCTCATTTACTTTCGAGTAAGTAGCAAGGGTATTGATCAGACCAATGTTCTGACCTTCCGGTGTCTCAATCGGACAGATACGCCCATAGTGTGTCGGGTGGACATCACGCACTTCAAATCCGGCTCTTTCTTTAACGAGTCCGCCCTCACCGAGTGCAGAGAGACGACGCTTATGTGTCACTTCTGAAAGCGGGTTAGTCTGATCCATAAACTGCGAGAGCTGTCCGCTTGAGAAGAACTCAAGGATTGTATTGGTGATCATCTTGGAGTTGACAAGATCGTGCGGCATCAGCTCATCAAGTGTACCGGAGATCGTTGTCATCTTGTCCTTGATCGCCTTTTGCATTTTTACCAAACCACTGTGCAGTTCATTTCCAAGCAATTCACCAATCGCACGGATACGTCTGTTACCAAGGTGGTCACGGTCATCGATATGTCCCTGCCCGTTTTTAACTTTGATCAAGTATTTGACCGTATTGATCAGATCCTCTGCTGTCAGTACTGTCGCATACGCAGGTACATCAAGCCCCAGTTTATGGTTCATTTTCATACGACCGACTTTGGTCAGATCATATCTTTCAGGATCGAAAAAGAGTTGATGCAAAAATGCTTTCGCTGCTTCAGGTGTCACCGGTTCTCCCGGTCTCATCACTTTATAGATACGAATGGCAGAAAGCACATTCTCATCATCAATCTCTTCAGTCTGCTTCAGCAATCTCAAGCTTTCATTGTCTGCGATAAAGGCATTAATAATAGACTTGTCTGTCCCTTCGGCAAGATCATTGATAATTTCAATTTTGTCAATTCCCTGCTCGATCATCTTTTTCAATTTTGCCTCATCAAGCGGCGTGACCACATCATAAAGTACCTCACCGCTCTCCTGATCGATCACTGCAGAAGCAAGATGTCTCTCCATCAGGGTTTCAAGAGGATATTCAATCCATTCAAGTCCCTCATCAATTAGCTTTTGGGCTTTTTTCTTCGTAAGACGTTTTCCGGCATTAACCACGATATTACCATCCATATCACGGACATCATGTTCTGCTCTTCCGGAGAAATCGCTTGAGTCAAATTTCACTAAGAAGCGGTTATCCTTGATCACAATCTCTTTGGTAGGGTAGAAAAGCTTGACAATATCCTCTTTAGAGTAGTCAAGTGCTCTGAAAAGAATTGTTACCGGAATCTTTCTTCTCTTGTTGATACGCGCATAGAGGATATCTTTTGCATCATATTCAAAATAGAGCCAGCTTCCTCTGTCAGGGATAATTTGAGCTGAATAAAGAAGGCTGCTTCCAACCGTTGTGCCTTCTTCCTCTTTAAAGATAACTCCCGGAGATCGATGAAGCTGATTGACAATGACTCTCTCAACACCATTGACAACAAATGAGGTTCTGTCTGTCATCAGTGGAATATCACGGACAAAGACTGCCTGCTGCTTGATCTCTTTTGGATCAAGCTTCTCACCTGTTTTCTCATCACGGTTCCAGATAATAAGCTCAATATTCATCTTAAGAGAGACAGCATAGGTCAAGCCTCGTTCCATACACTCTCTTACCGTATATTTTGGTTTAATGATTTCAGAATTTTTATAGGTAAGTGTCAGTCTGTTCTGCTGATCATGGATCGGGAATGCAGAGCGAAAAACCTTTTCAAGCGTTGAGTTTTTTCTATCTTTCTCACCCAGCATCAAAAAGTCTTCATAACTTTTTTGCTGAAGCTGGAGCAGGTTGGGGATCTCTATCTCTCTGGGGGTCTTTGAAAAGTCGACACGGAGTCTGTTACCAGAATGCAAAGAATTTAACATGTTTATCCTTATGGTGGTGGTTGGTTAATGAATACTGTTGTTTGTTCAGACGTCTATTATTGAACGCGGTATAAAGGTTCAAAGATTAGATACACAAAGAAACTATTAGAGGAGGGTATGAAATGTCTCCGAATAGTTTATCACTGCACCCAATGTAGTTAGGTTTCACACATATCCCGGGAGATACCCGGGAAGACTCAAATCATCAAGATTACTTAAGCTCACAAGAAGCACCAGCTTCTTCAATCTGTTTCTTAAGCTCTTCAGCTTCCTCTTTGGATACACCCTCTTTAAGTACAGAAGGTACCTCTTCAACAGCAGCTTTTGCTTCTTTGAGACCAAGACCTGTGATTGCTCTTACTACTTTAATTGTATTGATCTTTTTCGCACCAGCATCAGTCAGGACAACATTGAATTCAGTCTGCTCTTCAGCAGCTTCAGCAGCACCACCAGCAGCACCGGCAGCAACAACAGTCGCCTGCGCAGTTACACCAAATTTCTCTTCGAATTCTTTTACAAGCTCAGAAAGCTCAAGTACAGAAAGGTTAGAAATAAATTCTAATACATCTTCTTTAGTTGTTGCCATATTTTTTTCCTTTTATGAACAATTTTTTCAGATTTACCAAGAGTTACCTCTTGTTAAAAGAGCCCTGTGGCTCTCACCACACATTAAGCTTCTTCTGATTCTTTTTTCTCAGCAAGCGCTTTCAAGCCGATAGTAAAGTTGGTGATTGGTGCATTCCAAACATTGAGAAGCATACCAAGCAGCTCGTCTCTTGTTGGAAGTTTTGCCATCGCATTGATAGTTTCCATAGACGCAACTTTACCTTCGATCAAACCTGTTTTGATTGAAAAGTGCTCTTTAAACTGTGTAGCAGCTTTGTCAGCGATCTTACAAGGCAATACTTGAGTATCACCCCAAATTACAAGGTTTGTATCTTTGAAGTCAACCGCTTCGCAACCTGCATTTTCTAGTGCGATTGCAGCAAGTCTATTCTTAACAACTTTGACTTTTGTCTCTTCTTCACGTGCCATATTACGCACAGTTTCAAGAGCTTCAACAGTCATACCTTTGTAATCGCAGACAATAATAGCGGCAGCATCTTTAAACTCTGCTGTCATCTCTGCAACCAGCTCTTCTTTTCTGGTTCTTGTCATTTCTACTCCTTCCGACCTTCAAACAGGGTGTATGAATTACCATACCCGCCTCCCTTTTCAGAGAGACTAATTAAGCTTACGCCCCTGCTATCTTCAGTCTAAGATCAAGACATTAGTATCCTAAGTCTTCAGCCGTAAAAGCGTACTTTTACCGATGAAAAATTATGATTTTGCAAAGAGGTATGCCTCTTTGCAAAATATTATTTGATATCCATTACTTCTGCAGTGTCAAGTGTTACAGAGGGACTCATTGTCAACGATACCGCTGCATTGGTAATGTATTTACCTTTTGCAGATGCTGGTTTTGCTTTATTAATCGCTTCAATAAATGTATTAAAGTTCTCTCTGATCTTCTCAGTATCAAAAGAGACTTTTCCAATACCTGCGTGAATATTTCCTTTTTTGTCAACACGGAAGTTTACCTGACCGCCTTTTGCGTTCTCAACTGCTTTAGCAACATCCATTGTTACTGTACCGGTTTTAGGGTTTGGCATCAAGCCTTTTGGTCCAAGAATTCTTGCTACTTTACCAAGAACACCCATCATATCCGGTGTAGAGATAACGATATCAAAATCAATATTGCCTGCCTGAATCTGCTCAATCAGTTCATTAGAGCCAACAATATCCGCTCCAGCCGCTTTAGCTTCATCCGCTTTTGCATCTTTGGCAAATACAGCTACTCTGACGTTTTTACCCGTTCCATGAGGAAGAACAACAGACCCTCTTACCATCTGATCAGCATGTCTTGGGTCAACATTCAAGTTCAGTGCCACTTCGACTGTCTCGTCAAATTTTGTAGATTTTAGCTCTTTAAGTGTAGCCATTGCTTCATCTACGCTGTATATTTTTGCTGGGTCAATTTTTTTAAGAAGTGCTTCTCTTCTTTTACTTACTTTTTTTGCCATTATTTTCTCCGCTAATATGCTCCCACATCTTTTAAATCATGTGGTTCTGATTCTCTTTTATCAAGTTGATGCAGACTTAGTCTACGATCTCAATCCCCATACTTCTACAGCTTCCTGCAATAATTCTTGCAGCTGCTTCTCTGTCTGTTGTATTAAGATCGGCAATCTTTTGGTCGATAATTTCTTCAAGCTTTGCCTTGGTAATAGAACCTACTTTGTTTAAAAGTGGGTTGTCTGTACCCTTTTTAACGCCTGCTGCCTTCATGATCAGATCCGATGCCGGTGGTTGTTTCGTCTCAAATGTAAAACTTCTATCTGTATAAACAGTAACGATAACAGGAACTTTAAATCCCATTTTGTCTTTTGTCTTTTCGTTAAATGCTTTACAGAATTCCATAATATTAACACCACGCTGACCGAGTGCTGGTCCAACCGGTGGTGACGGGTTAGCCTGACCCGCAGGGATCATCATTTTAAACTTTTCAGCTATTTTCTTTGCCATCTGTTCTTCCTTTATATAATTTGACCGCTATGGTCTTATATGATCTTCTCTACTTGGGTATAGAGAATTTCAACCGGTGTGTTTCTACCAAAGATCGAAACATTTAACTTCAGTTTTCCGTGATCGAGATCATACTCTTCAACCATACCGGTAAAGTTCGCGAATGGTCCGTCGATAATACGTACCATTTCGCCTGTTTCGAAATCGACCTTCGGACGAGGAGCCTGTTTTTGCTCCATCTTATCGAGGATCACTTTGATATCCGCTTCAGTAAGAGGGGTCGGTGTCTTTTGTTCACCGATAAATCTAGATACTCTCGGCAAAGATTGAATCTTATGCCATAGATCAGTATCCAGGTCTATCTGTGCAAATACATACCCTGAGTAGAGTGTTCTTTCTGTAATCTTCTTTTCGCCATTTTTAACTTCAATCACTTCTTCGGTAGGAACTACAATACGTTCGATTTTCTCTTCGATCCCGTAATCTTTTGCAAGTTGTTCAATGCCTCGTTTAACAGCTTGTTCACTACCTGCATATGTCTGAATTGCATACCACTGAAATGCCATTGTGTGTCCTATTTTATAAAACTGAAGATACGATGGCTGACATCATAAGATCAACCAATGCTAAAAATATCGAAATGACAGTTACTACGAGAACAACTGCTAAAAATGCCTGTCTTACTTGTACTTTTGTTGGAAATATTACTTTATGCAGCTCTGCTTTTGCATTTGCGATAAATGTTGAAATTTTTCCCATAGTATGTTACCTTTGTTATGGCAGGCCAAGAGGGACTCGAACCCCCGGCACCTGGTTTTGGAGACCAGTGCTCTACCAACTGAGCTATTGGCCTAAAGAAAAGAGTGAAACCTTACAGCTTCATCTCTTTATGAACAGTATGTTCTTTACACCACTTGCAATATTTTTTTAGTGCAAGTTTCTCTGTTGTCGTTTTTTTGTTCTTTGTTGTGTGATAGTTGCGTCTTGTACACTTTTCACATCCTAGATGAACAGTTTCTCTCATGGTTATCTCCTAATTAAAAGGGTGCAGGTGGCAAAGCCCCTGCAAAGTTGTCTTAAGCGATGATCTTAGAAACAACACCCGCACCAACAGTTCTACCACCCTCACGGATAGCAAATCTTGTACCCTCTTCAAGAGCAATTGGTGCGATAAGTTCAACATTAATTTTAACGTTGTCACCTGGCATAACCATTTCAGTACCTTCTTGAAGCTGTACTGAACCGGTAACATCTGTTGTACGGACATAGAACTGAGGTCTATAGTTGTTAAAGAATGGTGTATGTCTACCACCTTCCTCTTTAGTCAGTACATACACTTCTGCTTCGAATTTAGTATGAGGAGTGATTGAACCTGGTTTACAAAGAACCATACCTCTTTGCACTTGATCTTTTGCAATACCACGGATAAGAACACCACAGTTATCACCTGCAATACCACAGTCCATTTCCTTACGGAACATTTCAACACCTGTGACAGTTGTTTTCAGAGTATCTTTCAGACCAACAATCTCAACTTCGTCACCTACACATACCTGACCACGGTCAACTTTACCAGTTACAACTGTACCACGACCTTGAATTGTAAAGATATCTTCAATTGGCATCAAGAAGTCTTTGTCAGTTTCACGTTGAGGCTCTGGAATGTAGTTGTCTACTTCGTCCATCAGTGCAATAATTTTTTCTGACCATGGTCCGATATTACCTGCTTTAGCCTCTTCGAGTGCTTGGAATGCAGAACCAGCTACAATTGGTGTGTCATCACCTGGGAAATCATACTCAGAGAGCAGTTCACGTACTTCCATCTCAACAAGTTCGAGCATCTCTTCTTTGTCTTCATCGTCAAGCTGATCTTCTTTATTAAGGAATACAACGATATATGGTACACCTACTTGCTTGGAAAGGAGGATATGCTCACGTGTTTGAGCCATTGGTCCGTCTGTTGCAGCAATAACGAGGATTGCACCGTCCATTTGAGCAGCACCAGTAATCATGTTTTTAACATAGTCGGCGTGACCTGGACAGTCAACGTGAGCATAGTGTCTATTTTCAGTTTCATACTCAACGTGAGAAGTTGCGATAGTAATCCCTCTTTCTCTCTCTTCAGGAGCATTATCGATTTGATCATAGTCCATCATCGCAGTTTCGTTTTTTGTTGCAAGTACCGCAGTAATTGCAGCAGTAAGAGTGGTTTTACCATGGTCAACGTGACCGATAGTACCGATGTTAACGTGCGGTTTCGTACGTTCGAATTTTTCTTTAGCCATGCTTTTCTCCTAGCTTAAATTGTTGATTTAAAGGCAGTATTATAGCCAAAACATCTTAACCTATATGGACAGAACTGTTACAAAACTGTAACACTTTTGTCCATATCCGGTTCTGGAGCCCATAGTGAGACTTGAACTCACGACCTCTTCCTTACCAAGGAAGTGCTCTACCCCTGAGCCATATGGGCATACTATATGGTTATCAGTTAAACACAATAAATATTATATTGTTTAATTGATGATAAGTATGGTTTTTGGAAAGCTTAATATGTGAAGTAATTTCTGTTAAGTACATAATTCACACAGCTCCCAGTTATGGAGCGGGAAACGGGACTCGAACCCGCGACCCTCAGCTTGGAAGGCTGACGCTCTAGCCAACTGAGCTATTCCCGCGTCTTTGTTATGACTTAACATGGTGGTGAGTGGAGGATTCGAACCTCCGAAGGCGAAAGCCAGCAGATTTACAGTCTGCCCTCGTTGGCCACTTGAGTAACTCACCACATAAAATATCTGTCTTTTACTGGTCAAACACTGAAATTATATTATGGAGCTGGTGAAGGGACTTGAACCCCCGACCTGCTGATTACAAATCAGCTGCTCTACCAGCTGAGCTACACCAGCACCATCACATTAAAAGTGGGTCTCACTTAAAATGGATGAGAATTATAGACAATTTTCTTTTTAATGTCAAGTATTTTTTTAAAAAAAATCAAAAAAATCCTTTTTTTATCAACTTCATACTACAATGCATGCATATTTTACCAAGGATTTGACAGATTATGAAGATACTTTTAGCCCCAAGTGAAACCAAAAAAAGCGGTGGTACTGCCCCGTTTTATCTAGAAAGTTTACTTTTGGGAACATTGCTGCCACACAGAACAAAACTGCTGCATACCTACATGAATATCCTTCAAAAGGGAGACCTTATCCAGTTGGGTACCATGTTTGGGCTCAAAAAAGAGTCCGATATCAAAAACCATATCAAGGATATCATCCATGAACCTGCCATGAAAGCGATAGAACGCTATATTGGTGTAGCATTTGAGTATCTTGGTTATCCAGTGCTCGATAGCAAGGCGCAAACCTATATTGACAACCATGTCATCCTCTGTTCCAACCTTTTTGGATTTCTCAGGGCAGATGATCTCATCCCCGAATATCGCCTCAAGCAAGGTGCACCTGTTGGGGAGATCAAAGTCGAAAAATTCTACCATGAGCATGGTGCCCCGTTGATGGAAGCCTATCTTGAAAAAGAGGAGATCCTCGATCTACGTGCCGGTTTTTACGACAAGTTCTATAAACCTACCAAACCCTATACGACACTAAAGTTCGTCAAAGAGGGCAAAGTGGTCAGCCACTGGGCAAAAGCCTACCGGGGCATTGTCCTTCGCGAGATCGCCAAGGCAGGTGTCGAATCGATCGATGACTTTATGAAACTGCCCATTGAGGGACTGAGCATCGCCGAGATACAGACAAAGAAGAACAAGACTGAGATCATTTATGATATTAAGGTATAAATGAAACTTGTTTCTCTTTGTACTATTAGATTGATCTTTGATACAGACTGGACTATATTATGAAAAAAAATCTCTTTGAAATGGGTGCCGATCTTGGAGAGGGTTGGGAAGCGGATAACAAAAGGAAGCCGACACAAAAAGCAAAAACGGACATCAAACCGCCCGAAAAACACCAACTCTACCTTGCAAAGAAAAAACACAGAGGCAAAACGGTAACCATTGTCAAGCCTTTTTATCTAGCCAAAGCCGATCTTCAGGCACTGCTAAAGCGGTTGAAAAAGAAGCTGGGTACTGGCGGTACCGTTAAAGAGGATATGTTAGAGTTTCAAGGAGACATCTCCGATCAGGTGCGCAATGCACTTGAGGAGATGGCGTATCGCTTCAGAGTGTAGTCTATTGTCTGTCCGGACGCTGATCGCCTGGGAGTTTAGACAGATCTGCTTCGTCAAAGAACTCTCTTTTAGGAATAACAATCGCAATCAGTGTTACCACAATTCCAAAAATTAGAACAACCATATGCTCATGTCCCGGGAAAAATGAAGGAAGCGTGATCTTTCCTGCACTCTCACCCATGATCGGTTTGAACACATCATCATAGTAAAGGGTGAATACAAGTCCACCAAACAATCCACCGATTGCACCCACAAGAACATCGATACGTCCTTCAGCAATTGAGACAGGTCCTGTACCCGGACATTTTCCAAAAATTGCCATGGCAATACCAAAAAGAGTACCCCCGATAATCAGTCCACCCCACATGATCGGCTTGACATGGTAGTGTGCCCACCCCGCTTCGATCATAAAGTAAAGACCAATACTCGCAAGCCCTACTGTTAAAAAGAGCATCTTGGGGACAATCGTATCTTTAAGCATGGCAAAACCGGCAATCTTTTCAAACTTGTCCACACGGGTATACTGAATAATACCACCAAAGATCACTCCAATCAAAAAGACAAGTACCAACGATCCATGCCCTTGATGGACCACATTTTCAAACATCTGTGCCATGCGCGATGTAAAGTCATCTCCGGCAGTTTTAACGATGATATTCATTTATTTCTCCTCTTTCTTGTAAAAAAAGTGTCCGGTAATCAATAGGGCAATCATCACAACCGTACCGAAGATCATTGAAGATATCGCCATTTGACTCATACCTGACATAAAGTGTCCTGAGGTACATCCCCCTGCCATTCTCGCACCAATAATCATAACAAACCCTGATATAAAACTCCAAAAGAGTCTGGAGAATACTGACTTGTTTTTATATTTCTTCCATCCGGTAGGAATCACGGAAAAACGAAAACTTTTTGTAAGGAACACAGAAGTAACAAAACCACCAAAAAGTGCTCCCAACAGTAAAACACCTTCCCATGATCCCGGATTCTTGACATGTTTCAGATAATTGTACTTTTCAGGGTCAAGATCGAAAATAACTCCAGCAAAATAAGGAACATAGGTTGAAGCCCCAAGCGGTCTGTCCGCACCGAACACAGAAAAGGTCATCAGCAGCAGTCCTGCCATCAGGATACCACCTACCCACCATGGTAGTCTATTCATATATAATCCTTTGCTTTTTTTCGGAATTATAACAAAAATAGAAGCATATTATAATATTTAATTATCTTATGTTTTTCTTCAATCTTTTTGACAGCCCACTTTGCTACATCCCTCCAAACACATCGCTATATTGCATTCTAAGCACTTCAATACGATTGTATACTTGCATATAAAGTCCTTTGTGCATATCAGGTACAGCAGATATCTTATGACGCAAATAACAGGCAAATACCCGACGTGCTCTCTCTTTGGCACCGGGGCGGTTGCGCTTAAGATGCTCAAAAGCAATAGCAGCATTAATCAACCCCTTCATAAAATTGGCAAGCGGGTCTTTACGAAGCCGCAGGGGGTGCCACGCCTCCTCAAGCACTTCATGTGCTTCAAAATACTCCTTTTCCTCTAAACACTGTAAGTATGCTCTTAGTGCCCCCTCGAGATCTTCGTTCATCTTCAACATAGCTCCCCTTTAGGATAGAACCGCTTGACAATATAGCCATCCACACTGTACTCATCGTCATTGTCAAACGTATAGGCTTCCAAATAGTCGTTTAAAATTGCAGAAAGATATTGCAGTCTCTCTTCTGGGGTGATCTCAGGCAGCTCTTTTTTTAAAAAACCGTACAAATCCTCCTGCTGCATCTGTGCTTTGGTATGCAGTTTCAATATGTTACCGATACTCAGGTCTACTTCTGCCATGCAGGTACTCCTTTGGATACTACCGTTAGATACGACTCGATCTTCTTTATCAGTACTTTGATCGACGCCGCATGCGCAAAACAGCTTGTATAATACCCCAATAAGCAAGACAAAAAATAAAATGCTACAATACAAAAAGTATCAGAAAGGAGCATGTTATGAGT
>FPIB01000011.1_pt1 | contig 37573 bp, 36 predicted proteins | sample 1057271 | NCBI WGS metagenome assembly FPIB01 (sample SAMEA4473313, study PRJEB15554) | hydrothermal vent metagenome | biome: marine basaltic hydrothermal vent biome; feature: marine hydrothermal vent; material: water | place: Pacific Ocean | collected 2011-06-14/2011-07-23 | depth 1199 m
GATTTCTTCATAAGCCACTTCTTCAATATCGTATGCCTTTTTCCCGCTTGGCAAGGAGAGTTCGACTTCATCCCCCTCCTCTTTGCCGATCAATGCACGTGCCATAGGGGACTGAAAAGAGATAAGCCCCTTTTCGGGTTTAGCTTCCATACTGCCGACAATGGTATATTTTAGCTCTTCACCGCTCTCCTGACAGGTCAGACAGACAGTCGAACCGAAACTCACACGCTCATGCACCAGTGTGGCAGGATCCACCACCTGCGCGCGCCCGATGATGTCTGTCAACTCAGCAATACGCGCCTCCATTAGTCCCTGTTTCTCTTTGGCGGCATGGTACTCCGCATTCTCCTTCAGATCTCCCAGCTCTCTGGCTTCGTCGATCACTTTGGCAATCTTGCCACGTTCATGGGTCTTGAGGTTTTCGAGTTCCTCGGAAAGTTTGACATAGGTTTCTCTCAGCATCGGCTCTTTTTGCACGACGGCTCCTTTTTGATATAGTTTTCTATAAGTTGGTTAATTATACCAAAGATTTATTGGGAAAGAGGCTATAATTGCATTATGAAAAGAATACTCATCACCAATGACGACGGCTACGAATCGAAAGGGCTGCATGCACTCGTAGAGGCACTCAAACCTTTGGGTGAGGTCTTTGTAGTCGCACCCAGTACCGAAAAGTCCGCCTGTGGACACTCTCTGACCCTCACACGACCGCTGCACTTTATGGAAATGGCACCCCGTTTTTACAAACTTGACGATGGCACCCCCTCAGACTGTGTCTTTCTTGCACTCAACAAACTCTTCAGGGAGTACAAACCCGATATCGTCATCTCCGGCATCAATATCGGCTCGAATATGGGAGAGGACATCACCTACTCAGGAACTGCCAGTGCAGCGATGGAAGCTGTCCTGCAAGGCATTCCGGGTATCGCCATCTCACAGGTCTATGCGGAACATGGCAAAAGCATCGATGCGTTTGGCTATACGCTGGCACAAAAAAGCATCACCTCACTTGTCAAAAAGATCTTTAGAGGCAACTTTCCTCTGCCCCCCCGCAAATTTCTCAATATCAACATACCTCCCATCGCCCCCGACCAATGTAAAGGGTTCAAGGTAACAAGGGCAGGCAACAGGCTCTACGCCCACAATGCCGAGGTACACTACAACCCAAGAGGCAAAGAGTACTATTGGATAGGATTACCCGAACTTGGCTGGATGGATACGCCCGGACACACCACCGATTTTGAAGCAGTCAATGACGGATATGTCTCCATCACCCCCGTACAACTTGATATGACCGCCCACGATGAGATAGATACCTTACAGGAGTGGCTTGCCCCATGACACATCAACAAAAGCATTGCAAAGCAATGCACACCATCACTCTTCACTATTCACTATTGAACTCTCTGAATAATATCCAAAGGAGGTTTCACTCGATGGCGACAAAGGAGCGCCCCACCCGTGAAACGGGCGCTTGCGTTCGCGACTGCCAGAGCTATCGAGTGAAACCGGTGCTTTTTCAGAAGACTCTATTCACTATTCACTCTTTTTCCGGAGAACAAGAGTGAGATACCAACGCTGCCGTATGCTCTTTGGCGAAGAGGGATTTGAAAAGCTCCAAAAAGCAAGCATACTCATACTGGGTGTAGGCGGAGTGGGAAGCTATGCACTTGACTGTCTCTACCGCTCCGGAGTAAAGGATATCACGATCCTTGACTACGACCGCTACGATGAGACCAACCGTAACCGTCAGATAGGCTCCGATGCCGTAGGCAAGAGCAAAGTAGCTACCCTGCTCTCACTCTATTCGGGAATCAAAGGGATCGAAACCCGTATGGATATGGCATGGGTAGCGTCCTTTGACTTTGAGCCGTACGATATTGTCATCGATGCGGCAGATACCACCAAGGTCAAGATCGAAGTCGCCAAAAAATGCTACAAAAAGCTCATTATGGCGATGGGTTCGGCAAAACGCTACGATACTACCAAAATAGAGGTGGCAAGCATCTGGAAAACACACGGCAATGCCCTCGCGCGCAAAGTACGCAATGAACTCAAAAAAGCAAAATTTGACAGGAATTTTACGGTGATCTTCTCACCCGAAGAGGATAAATGCAAGGAGAAAGGCTCCTGTGTCGCGGTGACCGGAGCCTTTGGACTGACCGCCTGCTCAGAGGCGATCAAAAGAATAGTAGGCTAACTACCGTATTTTGTCCGTTAGTTCTCTGTACTTCTCTTGTATCTGAATATTCTCAAATGGCACAATATCAGGTACTTGGATTTTACTGACTTCCGCAAACATCTGCTGACTCTCCGAAATCAGATCATACAGATCAGCACTCAAGGAAACGGTCTCATAGGTATTTTTAGAGACTTGAAGATTGGCTTTTGCCACCTTTTGTGCCTCGATCATTTTGTCACGTGAACGCACAAGGTCTTCACGGTAGCGCAATGCTGTTTTCTGAGTCAGTTCAAGTGCCTCAATATTGTGTGCATACACCATGATCCTTCTTGGATCTTCCTCATGTGCCTGAAGCCGTTTTGTTTTTTCTATCATACTGCGTGACTCGTTGATGATCTTCTGTATTTTTACCAAATAGACATGGTTGCATTTGTCAATATATTGTTGCTGAATATAAACTATCAGCTCTAACAGGACTTCATGCATCCCATAATATTTTTTTGCCTGTTTAAGTTCTTCATTACTCTGCTTCATCAGATGCAGTATCTGATTGGTGATGTACTTGAGCGTATCCATCATCAGTGAGATCTGAATGATGTCATCACCATCCACCCGTGTCAGCAGTACATCGATCTGTGCCATACTCAGATTTACACCGATATCGGAAAAACTCTGTTTGAGATTTTTTTTGACAATACGCATATCGTTCTCAAATACCCTGTTCTCATCCTGCAGTGCCTTGATCTTCTCGTCGTACTCACTTTTGGTGGTATACAGTTTGCTAGACTCAGGTGCACCTATCTGTTTTTCCCGGTAGATAAGTATTTTCTCTTTATTCTCATCGATCTTTTTTTGCAAATGTGCCATCTGACGCTTGTATTCGCTAAGATCACCACCGACAAGCCCTTCAATGATACGATCGAACAGTGCATTAAGATCTTCTCTGACTGCCTTTTTGTCCCGTCCGATCCATGCGGTATCGGGTACTGTTTGAAGTTCATCAATATAGTGGGTACCTTCCTGAAGTTCTTCAATAGCATCATCCCATGCTTTAGAGAGTCGTTTCTCTCTCAACTCGGTATGGGTCAATGGTTTTGTCAAAAGTGTATCTTTGTATATCTGTATGGTCTTTTCACGCGTTTCATCATACAGTTGGGCACTCTTTTTAAGTAAGTCACTGCTCCAGTCGGCATGCACCATGGTCAGTACCACCATACCCAAAGTCAAACGTTTCATCATACGTTCCTTTTTATCACGAAAACTCTTCTTCTTGAATTATACAGCAGGAAAGGAAAATCGAGGTTAACAGGCAATGATAGTAGAGAGTGATAGCTAAAAGAGGTATGGAAGGGCTGCCTGGGCAGCCTCTGTTATGCCGTTTTCTTTTTGAGGTGGCGGTTGCGTGCTGCCAAAATAGTCAGCACAAACAGCCCGGCAATAGCATAATAGACCCACATCGGGATCGGCACAGGATCACCCGCGGCATAGGAGTGGAGTCCGGAGAGGTAGTAGTTCACCCCAAAGTAGGTCATCAGTACTGTCGAATATGCCCAGGTTGCCGCTACATTATAGATAAACGTATCGTTCAATTTCGGAATGAAACGCATATGCAGTACCCCGGCATAGATGAGAATGGTCACTGCCGCCCAGGTCTCTTTGGAATCCCACCCCCAGTAGCGTCCCCAGCTCTCGTTTGCCCAGACACCGCCAAGGAAGTTTCCTACAGTAAGCAGCATCAGTCCGATGATCAGTCCCATCTCGGAAAGATTGCTAAGCTCTTTGATCGAACGATCGATATTTGGGTTGCCACCCTTGCCTCTGATGATGAAAAGAATAAGCACCAGCAGCGAAAGAATAGATCCCAGCCCAAGGAATCCATCACCGGAGATGATGGTCGCCACATGGATCATCAGCCAGTAGGATTTAAGTACCGGTACAAGGTTGGTAATCTCCGGATTAATAAAACTCATATGCGCTACCAGCATCGTAAAGCCTGCCAGAAGTGCCGTGCCCGCCAGTGCAAACGGAGAGCGGCGTGCGAGGATAATACCAGCCAGCACAGTAGCTGCAGCGATAAAGACAATGGATTCATACGCGTTTGACCAAGGGGCATGACCGGCAATATACCAGCGAATACCCATTCCGATAACATGCAGTACAAACCCAAAGATCAATACTGCCCATGATATACGCATGATCCATTTCATTGGGAAGTTTGGTTTCATCACATGCACAAAGGCAAAGATCAGCAGTACCAGTCCCAGTGTCAGATAGAGCGGGAAGAGTTTGCTAAAAAGCCCCAGTTTGTTGTACCATATCTCCATCTTGATATGCTCAGGACTTGGCAGTACCGCTGCACCATAGGTTTTCTGATACTTTTTGATGGCTGCAATTCCCAGATCAGCTTTGTCCCATTTTCCGGTTTTTAGCCCCTCTGCTACGAAAGCAAAATAGGCTGAGATGGTCATTTTTACCTCTGATGCCTGTTTAGCAGGGAAGGTTTTTAATGCTTCAAGCGGTGATACCCATTTATTGTTTTTATCATTGGGTACCGGATAGATACGCATTAAAGATCCCTGATATGCCATATAGGCAACATTAAGACGCTCATCGATCTTGATCAGCTCTTTGTCATACTGTGACTTCTCCAGAGGCTTTTTACGGCTTGCGGCTGTGACTGCATCGAAGAGTTTGTAGGCATGATCGTGTTTGGCATCAAAGAAGTCGGTAAACTTTGCGTATTTGGTATTTTCCGGAAGTCCAAGCTTAAGTGCGATCTTCTTATGCCCTATCTTGATCATAGGCACATTTTGGTAAAGATCTGGCTGCATGATCATCCCAAGGAACATCTGATCGGGTTCTACACCATAGAGAGATGTATGTCCGGTGATCTTGGCGATCACTTCATGTGCTACTGTATCCATAGGCTTCATACGCCCTTTGCCATCCTGCACGGCAAGTGTACCGAAGTTAAGCGCATGTTTTGCATCGTATGCTTTCATCGCTTTGAGTGTATCGGGACTTGGTGCAGTAGATGCAGCCTTGGCATGCTGTGGGGCAGTGCCAAGCAGCACAACAAAAAGAAGCGCCAGTGTTCCCTCCTGAAGTTTTCTCGCCCCTTTAAGGAGTTTTTGGAAACGTCCGTTAGGGATAAACAGACTCCAAAGCATACCGATAGCAAGCAGCAGGTACCCAAGATAGGTCGGCAGTGTACCCGGATCATGGTTGACAGAGAGTACCGTTCCCAACTCGTCAGGGTCATAGGAGGACTGGAAGAAACGGTAGTTTCTGTGGTCAAGGACATGGTTCATATAGATATGGTACGGCATGGTCAGGTTCTGCTCTTTATCTATGAGCACCACTTTGCTTGAGTAGGATGCAGGTGTCATAGAACCGGGGTAGCGTTCAAGGTTGAAGTCTGTCAATTTGATGCTAAACGGCAGTGTGATGATCTTCGATCCGATACGCATCTGTATATCGGCTCCGTTTAGTGAAAATGTTTTCATATCACCTACCTGTCCTTTGTAAGGTTTAAAGACAACCTCTTTGCTCTTGTCACCGACTGTGACTTTCATCTTGATGTACTCAGGTTTGCCCGGTTTGGTTTTCAGATCATGCGAGACCACTTTGAGGGAGGCTTTTTCATGGATAGACTTGAGCACAACAGCATTGTTTCCAAAACGGTAGAGTATCCGTCGTGTTAAAGGGTTGGTACCTGGCTGTATCTCTGCCGGTGTACGTGTGTCCATATTGAGTGTTTTGATAATAAAAGGGAAATTAACCTGCAGTGCACCCGGTTCTCCCATGATCTTGAATGTCGGCTTGTCTGTAGGGATATTCTCTACCCCATAGGCAATATAGAACTGTCCAAAATCCTTGATGGTACCTTTTTTAAAGTAGTGTATCTCCCCTTTGCCTCCTGCGGAGACTTTCAGCTCCAGCAGAGTATTGCCTTTTGGATCGGAGATAATCTCCTCTTGGGCTGTAGGCAGATACTTCTCAAGGGCAATTTTTACCTCTTTTGAACCCGCTTTCAGTGTTTCATCAAGACGGTTTTTCGTCATTGTCGAGAAGAAAAGCGGCTTTTCAAGTGATGCATTGCCCTCTTTGGTATGAACAAAAACCTCCATCACCTTTACATCGGAGACCATCTTATCGGTACTCTGCCCCTCACGAATATGCATGATCCCTTCATACCCTTCATAACGGGTGATCAATGCACCAAGTGCAATGACGATAAAGGCAAAGTGAAAGAGGAAAACAGGAAACTTTGTCTTGTAGGTTTTATACTTGATGATCTGATAGGTCAAAATAGCAATGAAGTAGGCAAGGAAAAACTCAAACCATTTTGCTTTGTAGATCAACGCGCGTGCCGTCTGTGTACCGTAGTCGTTCTCGATAAATGTCGCTACCCCTATAGAGATACCGAACAAGAACATCGTCAATACAGCCATTTTCATCGAAAAAATCCGCTTGAACATTGTTGCAGTCCCTTTATACACTGTAATAAGAGGCGATTATAACGGATGTTTGCTAACGGTATGTTAACTAAGAGAGATTTTCTCCAAGTTATTTCAACTCTCCCCAGTTGTCTCCCACGCTTAGGGAACACTCAAGCGGTACATTGAGTGGGTAGATATTTTCCATTGTATGTACAAACCTGCTGCCAATACGTTCCACTTCAGATTCGGCGATCTCAAAGATCAGTTCATCGTGGATTTGCAGCAGCATATGTGCATCGAGTTTCTCGTCTTCTATCATGGTATCTATCTGAAGCATGGAGAGTTTGATAAGGTCTGCTGCACTGCCCTGAAAGACGGTATTGACCGACTCGCGCATAAAGGCGGCTTTTTGCATGCCATTGGCATTTTCGTAGTCAAAAAAGCGCCGTCTGCCCAAAACAGTCTCTACAAAACCATCGATCTTCACCTGCTCCTGTATCCCCTCAAGGAAGCATTTGACCGTTGGGAAAGAGGCAAAGTAGCTGCTGATGATCTCTTTGGCCTCACTTTGTGAAATGCCAAGTTCCGCAGAGAGCTTTTTGGGACCCATACCGTAGAGTAGTCCGAAGTTGACAGACTTGGCAAAGTTACGTTTGGCTTTGGCTTCCGCCTCACCGAAAAGTTTGACTGCCGTTGCCATGTGGATATCGATCCCCTCTCTAAACGCTTCAAGCAGTGCAGCATCCTGAGAAAAATGCGCCAAAAGCCGCAACTCTATCTGAGAGTAGTCAATGCTGACCAGTTTATACCCTTCTTTAGCGACAAAAGCACTGCGTACCCGCCTGCCAAGTTCGGAACGCACAGGGATGTTCTGAAGGTTGGGGTCTTTGGAACTGAGTCTTCCCGTTGCCGTACCCGTCTGCAAAAAGGAGGTATAGATGCGGCTTTTGTCATCGGATTTTGCCAATTTGAGCAGCGGTTCGACATAGGTTGAGAGCATCTTCTGATACTCTCTGTAACTCAATATCTTCTCAATGATAGGGTGTTCGCCTTTAAGAGTGTTCAACACCGCTTCATTGGTACTGTAACCGGTCTTGGTCTTTTTAGCGCCTTTGAGTCCTAACTGTTGGAACAACACGACACCAAGCTGCTGGGTAGAGCGAATGTTGAACTCTGTACCTGCCAGTACATAGATCTCCTCTGTCAGCGTATGGAGTGCTTCACTCAACTCTCCTTTCAATGCTGTAAGACGCTCCTGATCAACCTTGATACCCAGACTTTCCATGTGTATGAGTACATTGATAAAGGGGTACTCCACACTTCTTGCCTCTTTTAGCAGGTGCGTCAGTGAGCCAAGCTCCATACGCTTTTTGATCGCTTGGTAAAGTATAAAGGTCATCCATGCATCCTCCGCAGCATAGAAGGTTGCTTCCTCTATCGATACGGCAGAGAAGTTCTCCCCCTTTTTCACCATCTCTTTAAATGCCTTCATCTCATAGTTGAAGTACTTCTTCACCAATGCATCCAGCCCGACTTTGCTTCCTGGATCACTCAACCATGCCATGATCATCGTATCGGCAAACGGTACAACTTCAGAAAGTACGAAACGGTTATAAAGCAGTCCAAGATCGAACTTGAGATTCTGTCCAATCACCCGACATATCATCAGCTTTTTCAATGCCGCTTTTGCATCATCAATGCCTACCTGCTCTCCAACCCCCAGATAGCTGTGTCCTACCGGTACATAGTAGGCACGTTTCTCATCAAGACAGAAAGAAAAGCCCACCATCTCTGCCGTTTTTGTATCAAGCCCGGTTGTCTCCGTATCAAACGCCACCGGTGTCTCTTTGGTAAGCCCTTCGAGTACGGCATCGAGCTTTGCTTTCGTATCGAGTGTCACCGCCTCAAATGTCAAGGTCGGTTTTTGGAGTTCACTTGCCGTTGCAACAGAGGTTGACGTACCACATTCTGACACAGGTACCTTGGCAGTCTGCGCCTTTTTGATCGCCTGTTTCATCTCATACTTTTCGAACTCTTCAAGCAGACAGGCAAGGTAGTTTTTATCCTCGAACACAAAACGGTCCAGATCGAGATCTTCATAGACATCATCACGCATCCGTACCAGTTTGCGAGAAAGAAAGGCACTCTCCTTCCCTTCCAGCAGCAGTTTTTGAATACGGGATGTACCCGCCTCTTCTATATGTGCATAGATATTCTCAAGCGTATGAAAGGTATTGATCAGCTTTGCAGCGCCTTTGACACCGATGCCTTTGACCCCGGGAACATTGTCCGAACTGTCTCCCACAATCGCCTGAAAATCGACAAAATCCTCCGGCTTCACACCGAACTTCGCCACACATGCCTCCTCATCGACCTCTTTGCGTTTGACCGCATCGTAAAGCACCACTCTGCTGTCATCGATGAGCTGGTAAAGATCCTTATCATGAGATACGATGGTTATCTTCATCTCTTTGGCTTTGGCAAACTTCGTTACCGTCGTAATGATATCATCGGCTTCAAAGCCTTCTTTGGAGAGGTTGGCAAACCCCATCTGCTCGATCCACTTGATGGCAACAGGCAGCTGTTTGGTAAGCTCCGGTGGTGGTGCTTCACGGTTGGCTTTGTACGCCGGGTAGATCTCATTTCGGAAGGTAGGACCTTTACTGTCAAGTGCAAAAACAAGATAGTCCGTAGCATGATCTCTGCGCAGAGAATCAACAAGATTGATAAACCCAGTAAGCAGTCCGGTAGGAAACCCTTCACTGTTTTTAAGCGGTGGTAAGGCATAGTAGGCACGGAAAAAAAATCCGAATGTGTCAATGATAGTGATCGTTTTCAAAATAGCACCTGTTTTTTCCGTATTTTAGCCTATTGTCTGTTAGAACTTAAGACGTAGAGTCATTTTACTCAGTATTAAGTTGTATTATCTTATGATTACCTTTAGATAATATAACTAAAAAGGGGGAGATAGATATTATGGATGCAATAGAAGCAGTCGTTGAAAAAGCGACCTATGAGATACCGACAACAACAAAACAACATAATAAATCAAAAGCCGTTCAGTATATGAAAAAAGATGTAGAACTGGGTGAGACGCCACTTCTTTTCTTTCCAAAAGGAAAAGAGATGCTCTTTCTCTTTATCTACTTTCTCACTCTCCCGTATATTGTAGGGCTTTTGTTCCTCTTTTTTTACATTTCCAATATGCAGGTTTCTATTTTTCAAGCTGTAGGAATGGATACTTCCATTTTTTTCGTATGGATGATAGGGTATGAAATTATTGCCGTAATTGTTATTTTAAATATTATTAAAAATGCTATCAAGCTTGCTATTTCAGAAAGGGCACAATAGATGTTCGATCCTATAGAAGAGATCGGGAAAGATATTCGTTACGGAAAATCTGAGAAAAAAAAGATAAAAAGGAAAAATACCAGTTTTACACAGCAGGAGGTAGACCTGCAAAAAACACCTTTTCTCCTTTTCCCCCCGGGAAAAGAGATGCTCTTTCTTGGTATCTATTTTGTAACCATTCCCTACATTGTCGGTCTTGTATTTATCTTTTTTTACGTATCCAATGGCAATGCCACTGCATTTGGTTCACTAAATACAGATTCAAACTTCTTCTTAATTTGGGCACTTGGGTATGAAATTGTTGCCGTATTTGTTCTTCTAATGATTGTAAAGAGTGCCATTCGTTTCAGTATTAACAATGCGCAAGCATCTGTAAGAAGAAAACCTCCTAGAAAAAGGTATAGATAACCCTTTTCTATTGCTGTATGGCTAACTCTTTTGCCAGATACTCTCCCGTATATGACCCTGTTATTTCATATTCGGCAGCCAATTTCTCCGGACTTCCCTCTGCGATGACCTGCCCCCCTTTGTTACCTCCCTCAGGCCCCATATCGATGATATAGTCCGCATTTTTGACCATATCGAGATTATGCTCGATCACCACAACCGAGTTACCCATGTCTACCAGATGATGCAATACACCTGTGAGTCTGTCCACATCGGCAAAGTGCAGTCCTGTAGTCGGCTCATCAAGGATGTAGAGCGTGCGTCCTGTATCTTTACGGCTGAGTTCTTTGCTTAGCTTGATACGCTGTGCTTCACCACCAGAGAGCGTAGTAGCATTCTGTCCCAAAGTAATGTAGTCAAGTCCTACATCCTTGAGCGTTTTAAGCTTTGCGGCGATGGCAGGAATGGCTTTGAAAAACGCCAGCGCCTCTCCTACACTCATTGCCAGTACATCAGCAATTGATTTGCCTTTGTAAAGCACTTCAAGTGTCTGGGCATTGTAGCGGGTGCCGCCGCAGACATCACACTCCACCAGTACATCTGGCAAAAAGTGCATCTCGATCTTAATCTGTCCATCCCCCTGACACTTCTCACAACGTCCGCCTTTAACATTGAAAGAAAAACGCCCTACTTTGTAGCCGCGCAGTTCTGCCTCTTTGGTCTGTGCAAAGAGCTTGCGTATCTCATCCATGATACCGGTATAGGTTGCCGGATTGGAGCGTGGTGTACGACCAATAGGGCTTTGGTCAAGGTAGATCACTTTGTCAAGCTTGTCCAACCCGTTTATCTCCACGCCATCAACCTTGTTGACCTTTTTGGCATGGTTAAGCAGTTCTCTTGCCACCGGCAGCAGTGTCTGAAGAATCAGTGAACTCTTTCCGCTGCCGCTTACTCCAGTTACGCAGACAAAGTTATGCAATGGAATGCGTGCCGAAAGCTTTTCGATGTTATTGAGTGTCACGTTTTTAATCTCTATCCACACCTCCTGCACTCTGTCATGTGGATAGCTGATCTCTTTTTTGCCGTTAAGGTACTGTGCGGTCAGGGTTTTGGCTTTGAGGAGTTTTTTCTGTTCTCCTGCAAAGACCACTTCTCCACCAAATGCACCTGCTCCAGGTCCTATGTCCACAATATAGTCTGCTGCCATAATCGTCTCTTTGTCATGCTCTACGACAATGACGGAGTTGCCCTTCTCTTTGAGCGAGTTGAGTGTACGGATCAGCTTCATCGTATCACGCTCATGCAGTCCGATACTTGGCTCATCGAGCACATACATCACCCCGGTAAGCCCCGAACCGATCTGAGAAGCGATACGGATACGCTGCGCCTCCCCTCCGGAGATAGTACGGGCATCACGGTTGAGCGTAATGTAGCCAAGCCCCACATCATAGAGAAAATAGAGACGCTCTTTGATCTCTTTGAGTATCGACTCGGCAATCATCTGCTGCTGTTGCGTTAGGTGCGAAAAGTTGGCATCATCAGCAAAGTAGGCGTAACTCTCCTCTATTGGCATATCAATAATGTCGGCAATGTTGTGCCCTTCTATCTTGACCGCAAGCGAGCGAGGACGCAGGCGGTGCCCTTGACACTTGTCACACACTTTTTCGGTCATATATTCACCCATATCCTTCTCATCTTTGAACATATCCTGAGCAAACTTCACAACTCCGGGCCACTCACGCTTGAGCTTGTGACGTTTCCATGTAAAATCCACCGTTGAACCGTTGCCGTACAAAATCGCTTTTTGCTCATGGCTCTCAAGCTCCCCGTATGGTTTGTGGATGTCAATACCGTTCTGTTCACAGAAAGCATTGAGGAATTTTGTATAGTAGCTTTTGTTGAAACCGTACATGATCTTTACCGCACCCTTGTCGATGCTCAGATCAGGATCGATCACCTTTTTAAGATCGATCGTGTAGCGTATCCCCAATCCGTCACAGGCAGGACAGGCACCTTTTGGGGAGTTGAACGAGAAGCTGACAGGTTCAAGCGGCTCAAAACTGATCTTGCAGTCAAAACAGGCAAGATGCTCTGAGTAGTGATAGTCTTTGTGCTCCAAACCAAGCTCTTCATGGTTGAGCACCTCTATCTCCATCTCACCATAACTCTCTTTGAGTGCTTTCTCAACATCCTGCCCTATCCTGTCACGGCTCTCCTCTTTAACCACGACACGGTCAATGACTACTTTGATGGTATGTTTTTTAGTTTTACTCAGTTCTATCTCATCATCCAAACGTACTATCACACCATCGATCATCGCACGCACATAGCCTTTATGGCGTAGAGATTCAAGCATATCGGCAAAGGTTCCCTTTTTCTCCTTGACAAGCGGTGCCATGATGACAAGCTTGGCACCTTCGGGCAGCTTGAGTACCTCTTCGATAATATCGGCTGCGGACATGGAAGAGATGGGTTTGCCGCACTGGTGGCAGTACTGTCTTCCCACACGGGCGAAAAGCAGACGCAGATAGTCATAGATCTCAGTGATCGTTCCTACAGTTGAGCGTGGGTTTTTGGAGGTGGTCTTCTGATCGATTGCAATAGCAGGTGTAAGCCCCTCTATCTTGTCAACATCGGGTTTTCCCACGCGTCCGAGGAATTGACGCGCATAGCTTGAGAGCGATTCAATATAACGGCGCTGACCTTCTGCATAGAGTGTGGAAAACGCCAGTGTAGACTTCCCTGATCCTGAGATACCGGTAATGACCACCAGCTCATTTTTGGGAATCTCAATATCGATATTTTTAAGATTGTTCTCTTTGGCACCATAGACCTGTATCATCGATCGCTTCTGTTTCAATGTTATTCCTGTCACTGCCGATACGGCATAAAATCAATCTGAGATTATAGCATATTTCAGACAGAAAGGATTAAACAAAAAACATTTTACGAACCAAAATCACCAATGATGCAAGATAGAGCAGTACCAGTGCCGCTTTATGGTGGGTATCATGCACATGGTCTTTGAGCCAAATGCCAAGAAAAACACCAACAAGTGATGCCACCGCGACAATGAGTCCGTTTGCAAAATCGATTGTACCGATCATCATACGGCTTGCAAAGCCCGCAATAGAGGAGAATACCACAAAAAAGAGCCCCGCACTGATGGCTTTTTTAAGCGGATAGTGCAGCAGTCCCACCAAAATCGGTGTCAAAATGACCGATCCCCCGATCCCCAGTGTGATGGAGAAGATACCGATCATCAATCCTATACCAAACAGCACCCCTTTGTTGAGGGTTTTGGTATGCGAATCGTCGGTATGGTTTTTAGAAAAGATTAATCGCCAGAGGGCAAAGATGAGAATGCCCAAAAAGAGTACCTGTAGCACTCTGTCCGAAACAAAGTGGGTTACATAACCACCAAGATACCCCCCGACAAAACCGCCGATACCGACAAAGATACCCTCTCCAATGATCAGTGAACCCTTTTTCCAGTTTAGGTAGGAGCCAAAGACAGAGCTGAAGACCATCTGCACAATAGAGATGCCGATGGCATCCTTGATCCCAAAACCGATCGCAATCAAGATCGGTACAAGGATCATCCCCCCGCCGATACCGAAAAATCCGGACATCACACCGATAAAGGTACCTACCAGTGCCAGTTCTACAAACATCTAAAAGCTCCTCTTATCTACAGAAAAAAAATACCGATCATCAGCGCAAAAAAGGGGATCATCGCTGTCATATAAACCACTCTTTGTGTTCGAAGTGCCTTGTAGACTCCCCAGAAAAAGAGTACAAGCGTCACCAGAAAGATCACGATCAAGGTCAGGTTATTCATCCACTTTCTCCAGCTCCTCTTTGTAGAGGCGATCTACCATTTGTATACTCTCAAGTGCATTGAGTAGTATCTTTTTGGTTGATGCCAGCGGTTTCATGTGGATATTGGTCATCTGCTTGTCGATTGTCTCATCCGTTACCAGCGCCATTACCTCTTTCTCAAGTGAGTCGATGATCTCCTGTATATTGTTCTCAATCAGTTGCATATCCATTATTTTGCCTTTGGACGGAATACTTTAATGACCTCTTCATTGGCCTCCATATAGCGACCGCCTATGAGGTCGATACAATAGGGTACGGCAGGAAAAACCGCATCGAGACACTCGCGGATCGATTTGGGTTTTCCCGGCAGGTTGATAATGAGCGATCCGTTACAGATACCTGCTGTCTGGCGTGAGAGAATCGCAGTAGGCACATACTGAAGGCTTACCGCTCGCATCTGTTCACCAAACCCCGGCAGCAGTTTCTGGCAGACATTTTCTGTCGCTTCGGTCGTTACATCTCTTGGGGCAGGTCCCGTGCCGCCTGTCGTAACGATAAGATCACACTCCTTGTCACGTGAAAGCTCTATGAGTGTCGTCTCGATAACACTCTGCTCATCGGGAATACAACGGTACTCATATTCACATTTATTGAGCAGATACGCCTTCATCGTATCCATGATCGCCACACCGGAAATGTCTTCATATATCCCTTGTGATGCCCTGTCACTCGTTGTCACTACACCGATTCGTATCGTATCCATCTGTTATCCTGTCTTCAATAAGATTTTGTCAAGTAAAGTTGTACTCAAAACTCTCTTTAAAAAGCCTAAAATCACTGTCGCTTTGGTGATGTGGTAGCGCGGTTTCGGTACATCCGAAAGGATAATACGGTGGACAACCGCTGCCACAGAGACCGCCTCTTCATTAAACGGCACCTCACTCTTCTTGGTAGCAAGATTTTTGGCATATTTTTGGGAAAAGACCGAGTGTTCTATGTCCACATTCTCCCGCAATTTCTGCATGGCATTTTTACGGAAGTTACTGGTGATGGGACCTGTGTTGAGCAGTACTGGGTAGATGTTCGTACCCGTAAGCTCAAGACGCAGGGTATCGGTCAACCCCTCAATGGCATATTTACTGGCATTGTAGGCACCACGTCCAAAGAGCGACACAAGTCCAAGTACCGAAGAGTGCTGGATTATCTTGCCGTGTCCCTGTTTGCGCATGATAGGAATGATCTGTTTGGTACACTCATGCAGTCCGAACACATTGGTCTCAAACTGCTCCCGCAGCACATCGGTGCGTATATCCTCAATGGCACCGGGCTGTCCGTATCCGGCATTGTTGAACCAGACGTCGATACTGCCCTCTTTTTCCAGTACACTTTCAATGACCGCCCTGATCTGCTCAGGCCTGGTAACATCCAATTGCATGGCATTTTCAAAGCCCAGTGACCGTAGCATCTCAACATCTTCTTCATTTCGCGCGGTGGGGTAGACAGTCACCATCCGCTCTTTAAGATAGCGTGCACTCTCCAGCCCTATACCGCTACTGCATCCGGTAATGACAATATTTGCCATGATACTGCTCCTTACTGTGATAGGGAATTATAGCGGTTTTGTTATGGTAAACAGATATATTGGAGATTATTCATGGGAGAAGTAATAAGACTATATTGTCCATATGAATTGAGTACAAAAAATATTTATCAAAATACATTCCCACGTACAACGGGGGAATGAGAAAAGAAAGAGAATTTTTTAGTGATGATTTTCAGAGTCATCATCTTTTTCTGAATGTTCTATATTATCTTCTGCATGAGTATGATTCTGATCTTCATGTTCTGCATGAGTTCGATTCCAATGTTCTCTAACCTCTTCATCTGTTCGAAGATCACCACTTACATGTTCTACGTCATGTCCTACATTAGCTACAACTTCAGTTAATTTATCACCTTGCGGGAATTTACCTTTACAATCTTCTTCTTCTAATGATTTTTTTAATGCTTTAGCTACTTCATCCGTAATTTGAATACCGTTATCTGGGTTTCCATCGGCATCTATCGACTGTAAAAGCTTAGCAACGGTAAGATTATCTTCAAAAACTTCTTGACCGTTTGCTAGCTTATCTGCCTTAACCTTTCTTAGTGTAATACCGGCTAAAGAAAAACTACATCCTTTCCCTTCTTCAAAAGCAAACTTTCCATCTTTATCCGTAATACCTGTTTGGTTACCACAAGTATATTCAACTCCTTCAACGGCACTATCAATATAATACCCCGTACCGGTTTTGGCATTATCGGACGAAACACCGCTACCTCCACAACCAATAATAGCAAACAATGCCATAGTTGTCATAGTACTTAATGTGATATTTTTTATCATACTTATATCCTTGATATATTTTAGAATAGTTATAATTATACCCCCCCTTAGTAATAAAAAACTTAATAACTCTTCTTTTTGCGCAGTGGGTAGACAGTCACCATCCGTCTCCCTAAACACAAGCATTGCACAGATTACAAGAATCCTATTTCGGGATTTGGATTATAGCGGTTTTGTTATGGTAAACAGGTATAATAATAGGAAAAAAGGAAGGAAACAGATGCAGGAAAACACCCAAAAGAGTGTCGGTTACGGCATACTTGTCATGGCGGCAGTGGTGATCGTGCTTGCCGGAGTCAAGACCGCCTCGGTGATCGTCGTGCCTTTTCTGCTTGCCCTCTTTCTTGCCATTATCCTCTCACCGCTTTTTTTATGGCTCAAGTCCAAAAAGGTACCGCAGGGTATCGCACTGCTACTGATCGTACTGCTGCTCTTTCTCTCTGTCGGCACACTGATCATGTTTATTGGCAGTTCCGTACAGGACTTTACCCACAATGTTCCCACCCATGAAGCCAAACTGCGTACCAACCTTGTGGTCTTCCTCTCCCTGATCTTCTGGGGATGGCTGCTTGGTCCAGTGGGTATGCTCCTCTCCGTTCCGCTGACGATCATGGTCAAGATCGTCCTCGATGCCAACGAGGTTACACGCTGGATCGCAACGCTACTTGGCAACTGACTATTCTTCTATATGCCAAGTATCATTAAAAGCTATTTTTTTCTACCCAATACTCTTTCAGGTATGTTCTTAAAATATTGGCATGATCAAACACCAGCATCTCAAACGGTATCGCATCCAAAGCATAGACATATGCCTCTTTCGCATCATCTCCAGCTTTTGGCTCTCCCTCGGCACGGGCGACAAAGACCGCACTTGCCGTATGAAAACGTGGGTCACGCTTTGGATCAGAGAAAATGCCAAGCAGCCGGACAATCTGCACATCAAGCCCCGTCTCCTCTCTCATCTCCCGTACCAGTGCCTGCTCCACACGCTCACCAACATCGACAAATCCACCAGGAAGCGCCAGCCCGACAGGCGGGTTTTTACGTGCTATGAGGACAATACCGCGAAACCTCTCCCCTTCATAGAGTTCGATAATACCGTCTGTAGTCAGGTAGGGAGTCTTTGGAGTGAAGTGTGCCATCAGCGATCCTTTAGCAGATGCCCGGCATCTTTGATGTAATAGACGGTTGTCAAGGGTGCAAAGAAATCACATGCCGCCTTTGCATCGATGATCTTGTCTTTACCTCCAAGAAAGACCTCTATGACAGTACCTCTTTGCTGTATGGTCCGTATTTTCTCCTCCTCCCACACATAACCAAGCAGCATCTCAAGCTCACTTTGGCTGCCAACATTGAGAAAGGGGGTCATATCTTCACTTGAAGGGTATGCCACATTTTTCAAAAACTGTGAAACATAGGCATCTTTGTCCGCCTTAAAGTAACGAAGCTGTGTCCGGATAAATGCCGGTTTTTGGTGTTGGAAGAATGCCGGGGAGAGAAGGATGAGTCTGTCCACCCTTCTGTCTGTCTGCAGTACATACTCAAATGCCTGCTGTGCGCCGTAACTGAATCCTGCCACACACATTTCACTTTCAATAAGAAACTCCTCGAAAAACCCCTCCTCACCCTTGAGGGAGAAACCGTTAAAATATCTCAAGGAGCACCTTCCTACACTTCTCATGGGTAATATTTTCATGTTCTAACAGATAGGCAGAAATTTCATCTAATGCTTTCTCAAGTGTATTTAATAAGGTTTTAAGCTCTGAAACGACGTCTTTTAAAAGTATCTCCTCCTCTTGCGGCGTAACAATAAAGTTCTCACTCATTACATACTCATACACAACCTTGCGTATTAGCTCTTTTGCCTGATGGATATCACTGCTGGCATTGGTAAACTGCTCGTTGTAGCGCATCTGTGTTGCGATACTTCCGGCAAGATAGACCTTAATGCGGTTGAGTAGTGCTGAACGTGACAAAATCTCATGCTCCCCAATTGCCAGCCGTGTATTGACAATACCAATCTTCTCAAACTCTACATCCAGCCATGTGGCAATAAGCGCCTTGGCACCCTGATAGACCGCTTGTATATGACGCTCCTCATCAGTAAAACTGAGAATCTTGCGTTTACCAAGCAGTACCTTCTCCTTGACCGCTTCAAAATCGGAGGTTTCTACTACACTGCGCCCCTGACGCATGGCATATATCGCTGCTTCGTTTGTCAGCGTATCGAGTGCAGCGGAGCTGAACCCGACTGTCATACGTGCAACATGTTCAACATCGACATTGTTGGGTTTGTGTGCCAGGTAGAGTTCGAGAGTCTTTTTTCGGTCATCAAGATCTGGCAGTGAAATATGGATACGTCTGTCAAAACGCCCGGCACGCAGCAATGCTTCATCGAGTACATCGATCTTATTGGTCGCCCCGATCACGATCACACCTGAACTCTCTTCAAAGCCATCCATTTCAGTTAGCAGCTGGTTGAGTGTCGCTTCCCGCTCATCGTTTCGCAACTCTCCTCTACTCTTACCTACCGCATCGATCTCATCGATAAAGACAATGCTTGGGGCATGCTGCTTTGCCTTTTGAAAAAGTTCACTCACCCGCTTGGCACCCATACCAACATAGATATGTACAAACGAAGCACCACTTTGGTAGAAGAAAGGCACCCCTGCCTCACCTGCTACCGCCTTGGAGATGAGGGTTTTTCCAACACCCGGAGGTCCTACCAGTAACACCCCTTTGGGAAGACGGATATCAAGCTCTCTGTATTTCTGCGGTTGGCGCAGAAAGTCGATGATCTCTTCAAGCTCCTCCTTGACATCTTTGATTCCGGCGACATCATCAAAGGTCACATGTGACGTGATCGGTCTGATAGGTGTATCTTCCTGATTTACACCGACAGAGACGCTTTCAAGCTGTTTTATCTGCTGAGAACGACTCTCTTTCATAAACTTGAAGAGGTACAGAAACGCTCCAACAAGAATAAGCAGAGACAGAAGATCATACAGATTGGAGGTATCACTTTTGGCTTCAACCGGATATTTGCTAAAAAAAGCGTTTTTGTTGATGGCATCTTTGTAGACCTTGTAGCGTCCTTGAGGGGTAATAATGCGGATATAGTCACCATCGACGATCAGTTTTTCTATCTTCTTTTTCGTATAGAGGGCATTCGCCTCTTTGTGTGTAATGAGCACATCCGTATCACGCATCATCGCAAAAGCAAGAAGCAGGACAAAAACAACAAGCAGTCCACTGATAATACGCAGTTGCTTTCTGTTGACATGTTTTAGACTATAATTTCGCACGGTTGCCATCGGGGGTCACCTCCACATCATTTAACAGTACCCAGTTGCTGCCAAGATCCTCACTGCTTGTTACCTCGACTTTGTTGAAATACTGGTCAAATCCATGAAACACGCCATCTTTTCCCGTCTCCAGAAGCACCTCAAGGTTTTGGTTGTGTGTTCTCCTGAAAGCATAGTTCTTCGCCTTGACAAGGGCGGTCAGCTCCCGGTGCCGTTCTTTGGCAATGTTGCCCCGCACATCCTGCTTCATCGTCGCAGAAGCGGTGTTGTCACGCTTGGAATAAGAGAAAGCATGTACATGGGTCAGCGGCAGTTCTTTGACACGCCCGATGGCTTCGAGCCACTCCTTTTCTCCCTCACCGGGATGTCCTACAATGAAGTCCGTACCCAACGCATAGCCCCGCTGGGCAATTTTGTTAAAAAGTACAATGTCACTCTCGAAACGGTTGCGGCGGTTCATCAGTTCCAGCATCTTGTCCGAAGTGTGCTGCAGGGCAATGTGTAGATGCTTCGCCATCCATGGTTCATCCAGAAGCTCCATAAATTCATCGTCAATCTGAATCGGTTCGAGACTTCCGATGCGTATGCGCCGCACGCCACGAATCATACTCATCTTCTTAAGCAGCTTGGCCATACTCGTACCATGATCCTTGCCGTAACTGCCCACATTGGTACCGGTCAAAATAAACTCTCCAAAACCGTTTGCAGCCAGTTTACGTACCTGTTCCAGTACCGTCTCTTCCCTGTGTGAACGGGCATCTCCTCTGACAGCGGGAATGATACAGTATGAACAGCGGAAGTCACATCCCTCCTGTATTTTGATGAATGCACGGCTTTTGCCTACAAACTCTTCTACGATCGTCTCGTCAATATGCTCCAGATCACCGATCTGATAAAAGGGGGTTTCGTGTTTGAGGATCTCGTTGATCTTCTCTTTTTCAGAGTGTCCCATCACACCAAAGACTTTGCCGCTTTCAAAGAGTGCTTCCCCTTTGGAGTGAGAGCCACATCCGGCAAGGATGATCTTTGCATCCGGATTCTTTCTCTTCATAGAGGAGATATAGTTGCGCACAGAGGAGTCCGCACCATTTGTAACGGTACAGGAGTTGACCACGATGATATCGGAACTGTTTTCATCCTGTGTTAACTCAAACGCTTCGAGTTTGGACATCATTACCTGTGTATCGAACTGGTTGGTACGACAGCCGAACGTTTTGAAAAAAACCTTTTTCATGCCTCCTCCTCTCTATCAAAGAGTGCCGGCATCTCCGACTGTGGTCTTCGTACATCTTTGTCAATGTAGATGGACTGTGTCGGGAATGCCAAACGAATATCCTCCTCTGCCTGAATCCTCTCAATGATCTCCATTGAGATCGTACTTCGCAGTGTCAGGGTTGCATAGGCATTGGTATGGTACCACGCTGATATCTTAATCCCGTAGGGTTCGATAAAGGTATAGATACGCGGTTCCACATTGGTATTCTTCATACTGTACTGGCTTCTTAGCTTGTTGAGCTGTTTTCGTGTAATGTCGGTGTAGCCTTTGGAGTACTTTTTGGTAATCTCTTTGGCAATGGATGCTGCTTTTTGGACGTTGGAATCAAACGTGATCATCAGATCAATACCATCCCAAACTGTCTTTAGACCGGCATGGGAGTAGTTGGCGATCATATCGGTAAAGACATAGTTGTTGGGGACAAAGATGATCCGCCCTGCTCTTCGGTTGTGCATATAGGTTGTGAGGGTGATATCCTCCTGTATGGTCATACGCAGCAGTGAGATATCGACAATATCACCAACATACTCCATACCGTTTCGAACGAATTTGACCCTGTCTCCAACATGCACTGTACCCCCTATGACGATCACGAACCATCCCATCAGGGACATAAACCAGTCTTTCATCGCAATAGCGATACCGGCAGATGCAAACCCGAGTATGGTAACAAGATAATTTACATTTTCAATATAAGCAAAGAGCAGAATAAGTACGGCAAGCGTGACAAACGTTATATTGAGAAATTTATTGATGGTATAGAAACGCTCGTTATCGGACATATAGCGGCGTACAAGATACTTGATCAAAAAGATGATGACCAAAAATACTAAAATAATAATACCGATCGTTGTCGCCTTCTCGATCTCTTTTTTGATCTCGTCTTGAAGATTGAGTTTGATCTCGTCTATCTTCTTGGTGTAGACATTCTGTGTTGTTTCAAAGATCTCTTTGACCGGTGCAAAGGTCGCTATCTGCTCTCTTGTATCGTCAAGCTCTTTTCGGTAGGTTTCATTGTTTGGATCATACTTTAGCAGAGAAAGCAGTACTTTCTCTTTCTCTTTGAGCTCATGCATTACCGACTTGATGGATTCAAAACGGCTCTGATACTCCTGTGCATCATTTTTGAGTCTCTCCTGAAATGACAATGCCGAGATGATTGCAAAAGGATTGCCTACCTGAGGTACCTTTCCGATAGGAGGTGGTGTAAGAAACTTTTTGAAAGGGTTTTTCTCATACTCTTTAAGCAGTTGGAGTTTCCCCTCCAGAATCTTTTTTTTATTTTTTAACGATTCAAGTACTTTACGCTGCGCCTTATTTAGCCGCCGTCTTTTGGAGAGTATATTGAGCTGATTGATCTTTTTTGTATAGGCTTCTTCTTCTGATTTTAACTGTTTGTAGATATGGTAGTTACTGTAGATCTTCGACCATATATTATTCTCTTTAAGATCGACATCAAGCTGCTTCTTCTCTTCAAGCAGACGGGAGATGGAGGCGGTATCTGCATTTTTATGTGTGGTGGCAGCACCGCTGTTTTTCAAGAGATCATCCGATACATCAGGCTGCGCTGAGAGTATCGTCAAGAGACACAATCCGCCCAGTAACAGTCGCCACATCAAGCACCGCCACCAAACATACCAAGTACGCGTTTGACCACCGCAGCATTGATATCTTCTACAATACGGTGTGCACCAATACCCTCAGGCAAAATAAACTTAATGGTGTTGTTGGCACTCTTTTTGTCGAGAAAGAAGTGTTCATAGAAATCATCGACATCTTTGATGGTATACGTTGTCGGCAGATTAGCACGTTCAAGCAGCACTTTGACCTCATCAGCTTCCGAAGGTTTCATCATCCCCAGTTCCACAGCAAGGGCATTTGCCATCACCATCCCTATGGCAACCGCTTCACCGTGCAGATACTCCGTATAATTGGTTTCATTCTCTACCACATGCCCAAAAGTATGCCCATAGTTAAGCACTGCTCTGATACCTGCTTCCTTTTCATCCTGATTGACCACCCACGCTTTAAGCTCAACACTGCGGCGGATCGCCTCTTTGAGTTGGTCAGTATCGGTAAGATCGGCATTTTTGAGAAACGCAAAATAGTCCCGATCGAACATGACTGCCATCTTCACGATCTCCGCAAACCCGGCAGCGAACTCACGCTTTGGCAGCGTATTCAAAAATGCAGGGTCAATGTAAACCGCTTTGGGCTGATAAAATGCTCCGATAAGATTTTTGCCGTATTTGTTGTTCACCCCTGTTTTGCCGCCCACACTCGCATCGACCTGGCTCAAAAGTGTCGTAGGGATCTGCACAAAATCGATCCCTCGCTGGTAGAGACTCGCCGTAAATCCGGTCATATCACCGATCACACCGCCGCCAAAAGCAATCAGGAGTGATTTTCTGTCAAGTTTCTGTTCGAAACATTCATTCAGGATATTCTCTACCGTTTCAAGGGTTTTGTACTGCTCTCCGTCAGGTACGCTCACCACATGCAGCTGTGGTGCCTCAATATGTGACAGAAGCGTTTCAAGGTGCAATTTGGCAACAGTCGGATTGGTTACAACGACTACTTTGGTATCGTAAACAAGTTTTGGAAGTGCATCAATGGTGATGTCATATTTTACCGGTTTTGGCGGCTGCAGTTCAATGGGAACGATCATAGGGAAAAACCTTGAGATATTTAAGATAATAATGTGCTTTATTTTATCTTATATGCCCTTAAGGTCTAGTCATCATCCAGTGCATACGGTACAAACAGTTTTGGATGTTTTGCTGTAGCCAGAAGAAAATCACTGACTTTGGTTGAGATCATCCGCCATATTCCGTTGCTGTGAAAGGTCTCTTCAAACGGTGCGATCTGCAATACACATTCCATAGCAGAAAGTTCCCGTATAGGATTTGCGATCTTTGTTTCTATTTTGATCTCCATATTAAAAATATGCGAAAGGGTTTCATAGTGCTCGACAATGATCTGACGGTTTGTAAACTCCCCTTCAGGATCGAAGTCGCATAGACACACTTCGATCCCGAGTGATTCAGAAACATCAAATGCCGTCGAGGAGATCGATTCCATCTTACGGTCATCATCTTCCATCAAAATAACCGCCTTATCAACCTGATGAAGCGGCTGGTCACCAAAGAGATAGACCACTTTTCTCAGGGCATAAAGTACCTGCATGATCTTCTCCTCTTTAAAGGCTTCGATACTGCTGAGTATCAGACCAATATCATACTCCTGTATGTCATACTCGATCAGATGGTCGATCTCATCTTCATCATAGCAGACTGATACGGTAACCTGTTCACTCTCATAGGCTTTAAGCTTCTCAATAAGCGTAAAGTCATTAGGGTAGAGAATCCTGACATAGAGCATCTTATCCTCAAGTTTTTCAAGTATATAGATGCTCTCTTTCAAATAAAAAAGCGCTTCCTGCCTGTCTTTTCTAAAATCAAGGAGAAGATAGAGATTTTTGCCAAACGGTTCAGGGAAAAGTCCAATACGTTTATTGATTGTACGGTACACACCCTCAAGCACGATCGGCTTCCCCAGTACAAGCAGGGTATCGTTTGGCAGGATGGTCGTTGCACTGGTAGGCAGTATCTGTTTCTCTTTTCTATAGATCGCCGCGATCTTCCACTTGCGCTGCAGGATCGATCCGACATGTCTAAAAGCGTAGGTACTGCCAAAGGGAACATGGATCTCCATGATCTCCCCTTTGCCGAGTCCGACATTCTGCGCTATTACAGGTACATTTGGAAGCTGATCGTAAAGAGATGCCGCGATAAGTTCATCGGTATTGATTATAGTCACATTCTCTTCATCGCATCCTATTTGGGGATCATCCCACTGATTGACAAAGATCACCCGTATCTTGTCTTCGACAAGGCGTATATTTTTTAGTGTATAGAGTGCATCCTCCCTGTTTTGCATCACAATGAAAACATGAGAGAACTTCACCTCATTCATAATATGCCTGATACGTGCATAGCTGGTCGGATCCGCCTTGATGAGCGTGATGTTTTTCCCCATCTTTTCAGGCGTTGCCCCCTCATTGAAACAGGTAACATAGTAGCGGTTGTCTGCAACACGTTTGCGCCCGACCCACTCGACAAAATGTTTGGCGATGCTGCCGTCTGCGAGTATCAGTATGTTCTTCATTTATGCCCTAATGCGATATAATATCTCACTTAATTTAAGAGGATATTATAACACAATGCAATTTCAGATAGATAAAACCGACGGCAATGCCAGAGCCTGCACCATTACAACTGCTCACTCTACCATTCAGACACCGGTGTTTATGCCTGTGGGCACCGTCGGTGCTGTTAAAGCGCTTGATGCAACCGATCTTGAAACCTTCATCAAACCACAGATCATTCTTGCAAACACCTACCATATGTACATCCGCCCCGGTGATGATGTGGTTGCAAAAATGGGAAAACTGCACGGATTTACCAAGTTTCCCAAAAGTTTCCTCACTGACAGCGGCGGCTTTCAAGCCTTTTCACTCAGCGACAATGTCAAGATAGACGAAGGGGGCATCACCTTCCAAAGCCACCTTGACGGCTCCAAACACTATTTTACCCCACAAAAGGTCATCGATATTCAGCACAATCTCGGCTCGGATATCATGATGATCCTCGATGACCTTGTCGCCCTGCCCGCCACGCAGGAACGTATCGCGGCAAGCATCGACAGGACGACACGCTGGGCAAAAGAGAGCATCGACTACTTCCGTGCCAAACAGAAAGAGGGGATCGGGGTTGAGCAGAACATCTTTGCCATCATTCAGGGTGGTACGGACAAAGCCTTTAGAGAAAAGTCTGCCAAAGAGCTTTGCGCACTCGATTTTGACGGCTTTGCCATCGGTGGACTGAGTGTGGGCGAGTCCAACAAAGATATGTACGAAACCGTTGCATGGACCACCCCTTTTATGCCAAAAGAGAAACCACGCTACCTCATGGGGGTAGGTACCCCGGAAGATCTGGTAGAGAATGTCTACAGAGGGGTTGATATGTTTGACTGTGTCATGCCTACCCGTAATGCCCGTAACGGTACGCTCTTTACCTCCTTTGGCAAGGTCAACATCAAAAAAGCCTGTTTCACCACCGATGAAGCCCCCATTGACCCGGAATGTAACTGTATGGTCTGCCAAACCTACTCCCGCGCCTATCTGCGTCATCTTTTCCGAGCACATGAGATCACCTATTTCCGTCTGGCAACCATCCACAACCTCTACTACTATCTTGACCTGATGAAGCAGATGCGAGAAGCAATCCTTGAAGAGCGTTTTGAAGCATTTAGAGAAGAATTTTATCAAAAGAGAGCACAATGATCCCCTTTGACAAACTCGGATGGGTATTTCACCGTTTTGGCAAGCGTATCTACCCCAGGGAGGTACGCCAAGATCTCTGCCGTTTTCTTGACACACTCCCGCCAAAGGCAGCAGTATTGGATGTCGGTGCGGGTACAGGTGTATTGTGCGAACTTTCACAGGCATGCCGAAATGACCTTCTACTCACAGCTGCAGATCCTGCAGAAGGTATGCTTCGCTATTGCAGTAACACAGTAGAAACTATTGTCGCCACTGCCGAAGCACTTCCTTTTGAAAACGATAGCTTCGATGCAGTAATGATGGGCGAGGCACTGCACCACTTTCATGATGTCCATGCAGCCTTTTTGGAAATAGCGCGTATTCTCAAACCAAACGGGAAACTCTTTATTTATGATTTTAACCCGGAAAAATTCATGGGTAGAGTGATCGCTAAAGGGGAAGTGTTTCTTGGAGAACCCGGAAACTTCTTTACACCTTCCATACTTGAAAGCAAACTTGCACCCTTCGGGTTTGAGACCAAGAGTGAAGAATACGGCTACCGCTACACCATTTATGCCCAAATGCAACCCCAGTAGCATTGCTTCTTTTAGTGTACATGCTATGATGCTGAAAAAAAGGAGTAAACATGAGTCACAGACATAAAGCAAAAATAGAGAAGGTATTTGAACATCCGACATCAGCCAACATTGATGTCAAAAAATTGATCGCCGCACTCGAACACTACGGAGTAAAGATAGAGCTTACCAAAAAACACAAAGCAAAACTCTTCTACAACGAAAATGAATTTGTACTGCCGCTTCCACACGGTGACCATTTGAGCAAAGATGAAGTCGTACTGCTGCGACACTGGCTTGAAGAGATCGGTTTGACACCTGAAAATGTAGAGTAGTCTTTAACGGCTGCCTCTCTTTTCAAGTATCCACTCCCGCGCCTCTTTGCGCTGGGCGAAGGGAAAATACTTTACGTTAGTTTTATTTATTTTTTAACATAAGGAACTTTTGCAGATGGAGTCTTCTGTGAAGTCTTTTTCAGATGTACATCCTGATCATCAAAGAATATATCGGCTTTAAATGATTTGACTACCCTGCGTTTCTCTACACCACCGAGAAAAAAAGCTTCATCTACCCGCACATCCCATGCATCAAACGTACGTATCACCCTTTCAAAGGTTGAAAAATCCCTTGCAGTGATCAGTGCCGTTTTGATCGGTGCCTTCTCCATGGGAAAGCGCTGCTGTATCTGAGAGATCACCTTCAAAAGCTTGGCAAAGGGACCTTTCGGCAGCGGATTTTTGGCATTTTTGCGTTCATGTTTCAAAAAGGCTTCAAGCCCGTGCTTTTGATATATCTTTTCCGATTCGTCCGAGAAGAGTACCGCATCACCGTCAAAGGCGATACGGACATCTTTTCGCTTGGCTCTTTTTTTATATTTTTTGGGGATGATCCTCGCTGCTGCGATCCCCTCATTGATCGCCTTTTGAACATCCTCCTCATGTGCTGAAAGGAAAAGATCAACATCAAACGCTTTTAGGTAATTGCTGATAGCTGTCCCCGCTGTCCAGCCTGCCCGTCCGATGTCAAGACCATATTTCTCTATGGAGTTGCGTATCCGAAGTCCGGTAGCAGCATTGTTACGAGAAAGGACGATCACTTCAATGAGTTTGTCATCAAAAGCTTTGTTGATACGCAGAATATTGCGCACAAAATCGAATGCCGCACCACGTTTGAGAACACTGTTCTCATGGGCTATCTGATAGCGGTAATACTTTTCAAGCCCTTTTTTTTCAAAAAGCCTATTCTCCTCTTCCAAATCAAACAATGCCCGGGAGGAGATCGCTATGACCAGTTTGTTCTTCAAATCGTATGCCATCGTTGTACTCTTTTTTTCAGTAAGTATAACGTGCTATAATAAAAAAACAAAACAGAAGGAGAAGTATGATGAGTATGGGAAATATTTTACTGCTGGCAATTATCGGTATCGCTCTTTATCTGGTTGCCATCTACAACAAACTGGTTTCACTGCGTGCGGGTATTGAGTCGGCATGGTCAGACATCGATGTACAACTCAAACGCCGTTATGACCTCATCCCAGCACTGGTTGAAACAGTCAAAGGCTACAAAGAGTATGAGGGAAGTACGCTTGAAAAGGTGATTGCCGCACGCCAAAAGGGTCTGAGTGCCAACAGTATAGAGGAGAAAGCTGAAGCTGCCAATATGCTCTCGGGTGCTCTTGGGAAGCTCTTCGCACTTGCAGAAGCCTACCCTGACCTAAAAGCCAATACCAATTTCCTCAAGTTGCAAGATGAGCTTAGCAACCTTGAAGAAGCGATACAGAATGCCAGACGCTACTACAACGCCATTGTACGTGACTACAATGCCAAGATCGAATCCTTTCCCGATCTATTTGTCGCACAGAAGTTCAACTTCACCAAGCGTGATTACTTCGAACTGAATGAGCATGAGGCTGAAGCGGTCAAACAGATGCCAAAAATCAGTTTCTAAATGGCTGCTTTACGTCTGATTTTCTTTCTGCTTCTGTTAACCATCGGTCTTTTTGCCGAAAAGATCGACCGTTTTAATGTCGATGTTGTCATAGAACAAAGCGGAGAGCTCACTGTCACAGAAACAATTGACTACAACTTTGAGAACCAAAGCCGTCATGGCATCTACCGTGATATTCCCCACCAGATAAAGTATAACGATACGCTCAAAGATATTGGACTCTATCACTTTAGTGTCACGATAGATGGCATAGCTGTCGAGTGGAAAAAAAGCGAAGAGCGTTCTACACATGTAGGAGATCTGATACGCATCAAGATAGGCAGTGCATCATCCTACCTTAGCGGCAAACACCGCTATAGCATCTCCTACCGTGTCAAACGGGGAGTCTTGCCTGCATCGCATAACTCGGACAAAGATGCTGTCCGCTGGAACATTGTAGGCACAGGCTGGTCCGTTCCCATCGAAAATATCACTGCCCGTTTCCATCTGCCCGCTTCTCTTAATAGATCACTTGTGGCACTCTCTTCCTACACCGGAGCCTATGGTACGACTACTTCTTCCGCACACACAGAGTGGATTGACGACAAGTTACTGCAAGTGTACATACCCCATCTTTCTCCATATGAAGGGGCAACAGTGGAACTTGCATTCGATCGGGGACTTCTTGGACAAAACGGCATTGAAAATGTCACACCTACACTCTCTGACTGGTTTGCACAGCACTGGCACTGGGCGGCACTAGTTGCCTATCTGCTTTACTTTGTCAACACGTTCAAACACTATATTGGATTTGAGGACAAACGTGCTGTAGCGGTTAGATACCTGCCACCAAAGGGACTAAGCGTACTACAGTCTGGACTGATACTGGACAAACATGCTGATGATGAAGATTTCGCTGCAGCAGTCATTGAACTGGCACAGCAGGGATATATTGAGATAGAAGAGTCCGGATCACGAAGCGATCCCGTACTGCTGCGTACAGAAAAAGAAGAGAGTGGTCTTACCGACAACCAGCGCTATCTGCTCAATACCGTTCTTTTTCCAAACCTGAAAGTCTTCACCATGAAACGCGGCGATCAAACAGTGGCACAACGGCTTAGAAGTGGCTTTGAACACATCAACAACAACCTCTACGAATGGGCGGTCAAAGAGGGTTATATGAGTGAAAACCCCAAAGAGACACGCATGCGTTTCCTCTTCAAAAATCTTATGCTTCTCTCTCCAATGATACTCTACACACTCTACACACTCTTTCGGGAAATGGGAGAGGATATTTTCATTCTCATCTTTCCTGTTCTATTTATCACGGTAGGTTTCAGGCTTTTTGTCGGCAATGCCTCACTTGTCACAAAATTTCAGGGAGTTATCTTTATGGGTGCAGGGCTGATACCGATTTTGTTTAGCCCAATAGACGGGATAGATCTGACAGTTCTGCTTACTGGTCCTTTGGGAGCGCTGTTGCTGCTGCTTGGCGTTCTCTTCTACTTTTACAAAAAAACAGGACGCTTTACCCAAAAGGGTGCCTATGCACACAAGCAACTGCTTGGATTACAGGAGTTCGTCAAACGGGTCAAAACCGATGAGATCAAACAAAATCTTGCACTCGACCCACTCTATCTGGAGAAGATGCTTCCCTATGCCATGCTCTTTGGCTATACAGACCACTGGCTTGAATTCTTTTCATTGATGCAGGTCGATACCCCGCTTTGGTATCACGGAAACCTGAACGACCTTGGTCATTTTGGCACTACTATGCGCAGTGCCGCCACACCACCCCCGTCCCAAAACAGCGGAGGCGGCGGATTTTCAGGCGGAGGCGGTTTCACCGGCGGCGGTGGCGGCGGTGGCGGTGGCGGAAGCTGGTAACCGCTAAGAAGTTTTCGCTACAATCCCATCTAAAAACGGAGCACGTTTTGGAAACCCTTTTTGTCTATGGTACGCTGATGCCGGGCTGTCCCAACGGGCATGTCCTTGAGAACATTATCGGAAAGTTTGTCCCTGCAACGATCAGAGGCAACCTGATAGGCGCAGGGTGGTCAGCCTCCATGGGCTACCCGGGTATCAAGCTCGATCCCGAAGGTGACACAGTACACGGATATCTCTTCTACTCCCATAACCTTTGTGACCACTGGGAGTATCTCGATGCTTTTGAAGGAGAAGAGTTTATGCGTACCGAAGTGACCGTAGAGCGCTACGATGAACTCGATGTCGATACATACATCTATGTATTGAAAGAAGAGAAAGAGCATCTTGAGGAGTAATCGGTGTATCCTATGAAAAAAAAAGAGAGACTCTACATCAGTGACCTGCTGGAAGATCCGGCATTCACCTACCCCTCCTACTATACCCTCTCATCTGCTATGATGAAAAATGAGATGCTGCACAGTGCCATTACCGCTCTGCACAGCTATGACTTTTCCTACTATGAAACCCCAAAAAGCTTCGATGATATTTTCAAAATGTTTGACAGCGGCACCTTTCCCATCTTTAAAGAGAAATACATTGTCGGGTTTTTCGGCAGAAAAATGATGTATCTTGAAAGCAACGGATGGAAAGGAATGCCCGCTACAGAAGCGCTTTTCAAGCTGGAAAATTGGCTGGTATGTTAAGGACATCTCTAATAAGTCACATAAAAAATAATGATTATTTTCTAATTAAGACTAATTTTATCTTATTTAGATATACTTTCGTCATATCTTAGGTATCGGCAAAGACTTTTTTCATTCTTCCTCCTTTTTAAAAGTTTTTGTTGTATCGACCACCCTCGTACAATCTATTCTATAGCCCGCCGGTACCTAAGATTACTTTTTCACTCCCTAATCTTTCAAAATTGCATCTAAATCGGATAAAACCTATCTTTTTTTCAAAAAACCTGCTATAATGCGGCACTTTTCTGCAAGAGTGTACTGAACTCCTTTATTTGAGACACACTGTCTCCTCTATTTCCACGTTTTAAACGTGTAACACCAGTTTGGTATCGGTTGCATAAAACAGGGTTTTACGCCTCTTACATACCGTTGGAACTTTCCAAACGAAGCAAGACAACTTCAACACCGACCATTTTAACACAAAGACAACACATGACATTTTCAGATTTTAACCTCAAAGATACGATCCTCGCAGCTGTAACCGAAGCAGGATTCAAAGAACCAAGCCCCGTACAGAAAGAAGCCGTCCCACTTGTGCTTGAAGGGCACGACATGATCGCACAGGCACAGACAGGAACAGGGAAAACCGCAGCATTCGGACTGCCGATCATGAGCATGATGAAAGCAGATGGTTCCGTTGAAGGGCTTGTGATCGTACCTACCCGTGAGCTTGCGATGCAGGTGAGTGATGAGCTTTACCGCTTTGGCAGACTCTCAGGACTTAAAACTGCAACGGTTTACGGCGGTACAGCCTACGGCAAACAGATAGAGCGTATCAAACAGGCATCCATCGTCGTTGCAACTCCGGGACGTCTTCAAGACCTTCTCATGAGCGGAAAGATCAAGCTCAACCCCAAGTTTGTCGTACTCGACGAAGCTGATGAAATGCTTGATATGGGCTTTCTCGATGAGATCAAAAACATCTTCACCTTCCTGCCAAAAGAGCGTCAGACACTGATGTTCTCCGCCACCATGCCAAAAGGTATCAGAAGACTTGCCGAAGATATCCTTGAAAATCCCAAAACGGTGTCCATCACCAAGTCTGAAAGTACCAACTCTAAAATCACCCAGTATTACTATGTAGTACAGGAACGTGAAAGAGATGATGCACTGGTCAGACTGATTGACTACAAAAACCCGGACAAGTGTATTATCTTCTGCCGTATGAAAAAAGAGGTTGACAGACTGGTTGCCCACCTTACCGCACAGGGTTTCAAAGTCAGCGGCCTGCATGGCGACATGGAGCAAAAACAGCGTGAAGTAACCATCCGTGCATTCAAAAGCGGCGGTATCGATATCTTTGTTGCCACCGATGTGGCTGCGCGCGGACTCGATGTCAATGATGTTACGCATGTATTCAACTATCACATTCCATTTGATTCGGAAAGCTATGTGCACCGTATCGGACGTACCGGACGCGGCGGCAAAAGCGGCGAGGCCATCACTCTCGTAAGTCCCAATGAGCTGCGTACCATCAAACGCATCGAAAAAGATGTCGGAGCAAAGCTCATCACACAGGTCATCCCTACCCGCATAGAGGTACAAAACAGCCGTCAGGATGAGCTCATTGCCAAGATCGCCAATACACAGATCACCGACAAAGCCATCGAACTGGTCAAAACCCTCCAGCACGATCTGGACATTGTCACCATTGCGCACCTTCTGGCAAGCATGATCCAGAATGAAAATGCGGTAAAAGGAAAAGACCATATCGGTCTGGGACTTGAAGAGGTTGAGCTGCTTATAGAGCGTGCAATGCAGCAAAGAGGCAATGACAGAGGCAGAGGACGCGGAAACTACCGTGGCAACAACCGACGCAGAAACAGTGGCGGGGGAAACAGGAACAGCCACAACGGGCGTAACAGCAGAAACGGTGGCAGAGGCAGTCATAGAGACTGATCTTTGCTTTTCTGGCTTAAAAGAGAGCCTCTAAACAATATTTATTTTCCTTTAATACTTTTTCTTGTATAATACGCTTACGAAAGAAATAAAAGGAGTAAATAATGAAATTGATAAAGATGGTCGGATTATCCATTGCGGCAACCTCTTTGGTACTGGGTGCTTCAGGACTTGCACAAAAAGCACAAAATGCAGGGCTCAAAGCAATCCCTGTTGACAAAGCGGCACTTGCAAAACTGATCGATCCAAACAAAACAGTAACACCCCAAAGAGTAGAGCTTGGAAAAAAACTCTACTTTGAGCCAAGGCTCTCCAAAAGCGGTCTTATCTCCTGTAACACCTGTCACAATCTCGGAATGGGTGGTGTAGACGGTGTTTCTGCGGCAACGGGACATAACTGGACAGCCAATCCCCATCACCTCAATTCTCCTACTGTTTACAATGCCGTATTTGCACAAAAGCAGTTCTGGGACGGCAGAAGCCCTGACCTTGAAGATCAGGCAAAAGGTCCTATGCAGGCGATGCCTGAGATGGCAGCAGCACCGTCACTCGTAGAGGCAAGAGTCAACTCTATGCCCGCATATGTCGAAGCATTTAAAAAAGCGTACGGGGATGATGTCAAGATCGATTTCAATACCATTACCAAAACCATCGGTATCTTTGAGAGAACATTGGTAACGCCTTCACGTTTCGATGACTTCCTAAACGGTAAAGAGGACGCACTCACACCGGCAGAAAAAGAGGGACTTGAAACCTTTATCGCAAAAGGGTGTACCGCATGCCACAACGGTGTAGCACTGGGCGGCAGCATGCAGAAGTTCCCGGCTGTAGGCAAGTACAAGTATGCCGATATCGGTGACTTCAAAGGTGACAAAAACGGTATGGTCAAAGTACCGACACTCAGAAACATCACTGAAACGGCACCATACTTTCATAACGGTGCGATCTGGTCACTCAAAGAGGCGGTTCAGGAGATGGGAAGAACCCAGCTTGGTATGGAGATCTCCGATGCAGATGCACAAAAGATCGTGACATTCTTTGGTGCACTCAAAGGGCGTAAACCTGCCATAGAGTATCCACAGCTTCCGACCATTACGGACAAAACACCAAAACCTGACATGAAATAGTGTCACTTCTTCCTGCCACAAGGCAGGGAAAACAGTAGCCATAGGCTTCCCGGTTCGGTTAGATTTTCATTTCTTCTTCCTTAAAGATCTTCCCTCCCTCGAAAGTCTTCCCCCGCCGGGCCGGGAGACCTATGGCTACCCTTTCCCCTTTTTTCAAACTCTTTTGTTATGATACACATAAAAAAGGGATATATATGCAGATAGGATTCAGTGAAGAAGTCCAACAGAGCTACTTCTTTTCACAGCCACACCAGCCTTTCTTTCTTCTGGCATTTATCAATGCACTTATTACTATGCTTATTTTTATGCTCTCCTATAAAGGCATACTCCATCTGGGCATTTCGGCAACCACCTTTCACAGCTACAGCATGATCTACCTGCTCTTCACACCGGCATTTACCGCATTTCTCTTTACCACCTTTCCGCGGTTTACCTCGACACCGCCAATCGAGAAAAAGATCTATATGCGAATTTTTAGCCTTTTTTACCTGGGGGCGATCCTCTTTGTGCTTGGAAGCATCGTCTCTGCTTTGCTTTCATATGCGGGGATGTTCCTGCTCTTTGCCGGACATGCCATGGTCTTTAAAACCCTGCGAAACATCTATGCCGCTTCACAAATGCCTGACAATCAGGATGTCTTTTGGATACACATCGCTATGGGATTTGGTGTATTCTCGCATCTCATCTTTATACTTTCATCTCTCTTCTATGCACCGGCACTTGGGCTGGCAACCGAGATCGGTATCTATCTCTACCTCTTCATGGTCACCTTTACCGTCGCACAGCGCATGGTGCCTTTCTTCTCCCATGTAATGCACACCAAGAACATGAAACTGCTGCCAAGTGTGTTTGTACTCCTGCTGCTGCATGTGCTTTTGGAAGGCATCTACACCAACGCTTCTTTCATCGCTGACTTGATACTGGCATTTGTCATTGGAAAAGAGATCATCTCGTGGAAACTCCCCTTCCCCAATCCAAATCCGCTGCTTTGGATACTGCACCTTGCACTCTACTGGGTACCTGTTGCGTTTCTCTTCGGTGCTATGGCGAACCTTACACGCATGCTTACCGGTACAGGATTTTTACAGCTTGACATCCATGTACTCATGCTCGGCTTTGTCTTTACCATACTCATTGGGTTTGGGACGCGTGTGACACTGGGACATTCAGGGAACATGATGCAGGCAGGTATGTGGGAGAAGGTACTCTTCAACTGGACGCAGGTGGTGGTTGTGATGCGCCTGTTTACCTCTATGGCAGCGGCATTTGGCTGGAACTTCATGGTACTTTTTGACATCTCTGCCACAGTCTGGATGGTGATGTTCATCCTCTGGGGCATCCGCTTCTTCCCGGTCCTCATCTACGGAAAGCAGCTGCATGATGCATAACCGGCTTTACATCACCGACCTCGACCATACCTTTCTCCGCTCCGATCTGAGCCTGAGCAGCTTCACTGTCCAGACATGGAACAAGAAAGCGCAAGAGGCACTGATGGGGGTGGCAACGGCACGAAGTTTTGCTAAATCAAAAGAGCTGCTCTCAAAACTGCACATCAATGCTCCGCTTATCTTGCTTGATGGTGCCATCATCGTTACAGCAGAGCGTAAACTCATCGATATGAAAACACTCGACAAAGCACTTGGTGATGCCATTGTCGACGTAGGCTCCGCATACGGTATCGACCCGTTTATCATCGGTGTCAAAGACAATGACCTCAATGAAGCCTTTCTCTACCCGCGAAAGCTCAATGACTACCAAAAAGAGGTACTCAAAGGCTACAAAGATGACCCGCGTATGCAGTTCAATCCGCACAACCGTACCATGGAGCGAAACCTCAAGATCGTCTATTTTGGTTACGAAACACAGCTGCGACCACTCTACGAGACCATCAAACAGACCTTTGGCGACAGGGTAGAAGCGAAACTCTCACCAGAAAAGTACGGCGGCGGATGGTTTTTGACCATTTTGCACCCTGAAGGAGACAAGTCACACGCACTTGCCAAAGTCATCGACTATCTTGGCAAACATCCTGAAGATGTCACCGTATTTGGCGATTCGGTCAATGACGTAGGGATGTTCCAACTCGCCGGCACCTCCGTAGCCGTAGCCAATGCACTCGATGAAGTCAAAGCCGTAGCGGATGTGGTGTTGCCCCACAGCAATGATGAGGATGCTGTTGCACACTATCTTAACAAATATTAACCGTTTATTATCACAAAAAATAGACCTGCCAATAGATTTTTTTACGCAGGGCAGTAAAAAGTGTTGATTTTTGGTAAGCTTTTTTATTATTATTTTATGAACTTGATATTTTCAATATCCAACAGACAGATTCTAACCTATGAGCCAAAGCCATTTTTTAGCTTCTGTTTTTAGATAAATGTATTGAAATAAAATGTGTCAAGAAACACTATTAGGGAGGATGAAAAAATGCAAACTAGCACTATCACACTTAAAGATGGAGATCTTATCATTTTGGCAATGGAGCATGCTTCATGGGATATGCTAAAAGCATACAGCAATGATGAAATTGCTGCAATGGCAAAGGAGGTTATCATAAGCAAAGTGGAGAAGGCAAAAAAAGAAATAATTGAAAGCTGTATCCCTACCGAGAAGGAAAAAGCGATCTACCCGAGTGCATTCGTATCGAAAGCGCAGGAGATCGAGGAAGAGCCGGAGTTCAAACGTTTTGCCGATGAGGTGATGAAGCGTCTTGATGCTATCGCCGAGCAAAACAATGCTCTTTCCGAGCAAAACAGAGAAAACGGCGAGCGTATCGAGAGTATGCACGCCGCTTTCGATATGATCTTCAAAGACTATTCCACCCCAAAAGTCAAGACAACTTTTCTTTTTCCATAATTCCATCTCCACTATGCTACTTTTTGTAGCATAGGTACCTTGTT
>FPIB01000019.1_pt1 | contig 37171 bp, 40 predicted proteins | sample 1057271 | NCBI WGS metagenome assembly FPIB01 (sample SAMEA4473313, study PRJEB15554) | hydrothermal vent metagenome | biome: marine basaltic hydrothermal vent biome; feature: marine hydrothermal vent; material: water | place: Pacific Ocean | collected 2011-06-14/2011-07-23 | depth 1199 m
ATGAGAAAGAACAGCTACAAGGGTAACAAAACACCTTATGAGATTATCAAAGAGGAGGACGATATGAAATATGCTACACTACCCAAAACGATCTTGGATTTCCCCACCTGCATCTTGGATGAAAAGTTTGATGCTTTCATTCGGGGTGGTTACCATGTGTCTTTACCGACCAATTAAGAAAGCAATCTCAATCATGCAGGAGAGAATGATGCAAAAGGTATTTCAGTCGTGTGATGTACTGGACAGGCACTGCTATGAAGCCTATGGTCTGACGGAAGATATTCTGATGGAGCATGCGGCAGCAGGTATGGCGCACTATATCCGGTCACATTTCTCTGAAGGTAGCCGTGTACTGATCGTCAGTGGTCCGGGCAACAACGGTGCGGACGGTATCGTACTGGCACGGCAGCTCTTTGGGATGTATGATATACAGCTCTGTGTTCCTCTTGGGATGCGCTCAGAGATGGCAACCCTTCAACTGGAGCGGGCACAGAAGGTTGGCATCATGCCTTTTGAGGCAGCCAAGACAATAGAGGATGCGGATGTGGTGGTCGATGCACTCTTTGGTGCGGGGCTTAATCGTATGCTCAATGATACGGTACAACAGCTGCTTCACCGGCTCAATGCCCTCAAGGGATTCAAACTTGCCTGTGATATTCCTACCGGTATAGGAAGCGATGGCAGGCTGATGCCTTTTGCATTTGAAGCGGATGTGACGGTTACCATGGGAGCACTCAAAGAGGCACTTTTCCTCGATGCTGCCAAAGATGCTGTCGGCAAGGTCGTATGTGTCGACCTTGGGGTGAGCCGGCAGAAGTATGAGCACAAAAGTAACACGTTTGTGTTGGAGAGCAGAGACCTTAGGCTGCCTACACGCCACAGCAAAACCACCCACAAAGGCAGTTTCGGACATGCTGCACTTTTGTGTGGTGAGAAAGAGGGGGCGGGCATCATTGCGGCAACGGCAGCAAGCCGGTTTGGTGCGGGGCTGACCACGCTGGTGGTACATGAAAAGGTTGCCGTGCCTCTGTATCTTATGCATGCCACTGTTGTCCCTGCCAATGCGACAGCGCTGGCAGCAGGCATGGGGCTTGGTGGACATTTCGATGCCGATTTTCTCCAAAAGCATATTATACAGAGCCATCTGCCCATCGTACTGGATGCCGATGCATTCTACCATGAAGGGCTGCTTTCGATACTGGAACAGAAAACACGTGAAATTGTCATCACCCCGCACCCCAAAGAGTTTGCCGCACTCTGGGAGCATATTGGCAAAGAGCAGCTGAGTGTGGAGGAGATACAGCAGTCGCGTTTTGAAGTGGTACGCTGTTTCAATGCACGGTATCCGCATGTGACACTGCTGCTCAAGGGTGCCAATATGCTTATTGCGCAGGAGGAACAGCTCTATATTAATCCGCTGGGGAGTGCTGTGCTTAGCAAAGGGGGAAGCGGAGATGTCCTCTCGGGTCTGATTGTATCACTGCTGGCACAAGGTTATACCGGTCTGGAAGCAGCAATACAGGGGTCGCTGGCACTGGCTGTAGCAGCGGAGCGTTATGAGGGGGCAAGCTATGCGATGCTGCCGACTGATCTGACTGAACTGCTTGCAAAGTTGGAGTAGGGTACAATACCGCTATGAAAAAGATAGCAGTACTCTTTAGTGGAAAAGGGACAAATTTTGCCTATATTGCCAAGCATCTTCATAACCAAAGTCTGCAGATTGCAGTGGCATTGACTAATAATCCCAAAGCAGAGGGAATAGCAGTTGCCAAGCGATACGGCATCCCTTTGGAGATTGTGGATTCAAAGTGCTTTGAGAACAGAGAGGCATTTGATCATGAGGTGGTCAGACGTTTGAACCTCTATAGACCTGACCTGACGGTACTTGCAGGGTTTATGCGTATCCTGACACCGGTTTTTACGGAGAAGATCAAAGCGATCAACCTGCACCCCTCCCTGCTGCCACGCCACAAAGGACTGCATGCGATCGAGAAGAGTTTTCATGATCCGTTCCCTGAAGGCGGGGTCTCTGTGCATTGGGTAACTTCCGAACTTGACGGCGGTGAGCTTATTGTACAGAAGAAAGTTGCCAAAGCGGGGCATAACCTGAAAAGCTATACCGATGCAGTAAGATGTATAGAAAAAGAGGTACTCAGGGAAGCGATAGAAAACGTAAGCGCGGACATAAAAGATTGAAAGATGCAATACTATAATGATGAACATAATAAGAAAGTAAGCTACCTGATCTTTGTAGCGGTTCAGATCATCCTTTTGCTGGTGGTATACAGTTTTGTCTATACGGCTTTGGTGGCAGTTAAACTGGCAATCGCCAAATACCATTTAACAGCTATGGCATATCTGCCTATGGTATTTGCCATGTTCATCTATCCGGTAGTACTCTACAAAACACGCCTTATGTTCCAAAAGAGCCATCCGCTTCGTGCGGTTGCATGGATGCTTGGATGGGCGGCACTGCTGATTGTGCTGATGTATGCGTTTTTGGCAAAGCTTGTCGGCGTATAGCTGAAAGAAAGGTTCTTGATGATACGTTTTTTTCCTCAAAAACATCAAAAGATATTGCGTCTGAGTATTCCTGCAGCGATCAATTCTCTGCTTGATATGCTGCAAGTGATCACCGATCTGGTAATGGTAGGGCGGATCTCCGCTTTTGCTGTAGCTGCAGTAGGACTTGGGCTTCAGTCGCTTATGTTTATCTTTGCTGTTTTGACACTGCTGAATGTCGGTACATCGGCACTCTTGTCACGTTTTGTCGGTGCACAGCGTATCCGACGGGCATCGATGGGGCTTTCGACACTGTTGCGGTTTGCCCTGTTGCTGAGTATCCCGGCGATGATATTGTGGTATATCTTTGCATCTTCTATCTTCATCTGGTTTGATACCGCACCGCAGGTTGCAACACTGGGCTCGGCATATGTACGGATGCTGACATGGATGATGCCCTTTGTCTTTATGAAGATGGTCTTTGTCTCTGCACTCAATGCCGCAGGCGATACCAAAACCCCCATGCAGGTCAAAGGTGCCTCAATTGTGCTCAATATCGTACTCAACTATCTGTTGATCTTTGGTAAGTATGGATTTCCGGAGTTAGGGGTGCTTGGAGCTGCTGTAGGTACGGTGGTAGTCAATATCGTAGAGTTTTTGGTCTATGTATGGCTCTATATCGGCAGGAAAACCTTTTATATGCCGATGTGGCACCACTCCTTGAAGCTTTTAAAACGCGCCCTCAAAGTCGGTCTGCCTGCCTCAATCGAACGTGCACTTACTTTTGGCAGTTTTATGCTCTTTACTGCGATTATCGCCAAGTTCGGTACAGCGGCACTTGCAGGCTATCAGGTGGGCTTGCGTGTTGAGGGGCTTGCCTTTATGCCCGGTATCGGCTTTACGGTTGCGGCGATGGCACTGATGGGACAGGGACTTGGTGCCAAGAGACCAAAGCAGTCCAAAGAGGATGTGCTGCTGGTACTCAAATACGCTTCTGGTTTGATGTTTTTCCTCTCGTTTTTTATGATCTTTGTACCTGAAAAGATCGTCTGGATATTTACTGATGATATAGATACTATCAAAGAGGCAAGTCTTTATCTGCGTATTGTCGGGTTTTCACAAATTCCACTGGCATTCAACTTTGTCCTCTCCGGAGCGCTCAGGGGTGCAGGAGATACCAAGCGTACGCTTAAGATCAATCTTGTCTCACTCTGGTTTGTACGGATCATTCCGGCTTTTGTACTGAGCTGGTACTTTGATAATATCCTTTTTGTCTATCTTGCCATGATATCCGATACCTTTGTCAAGGGGTTTTGGCTTTGGAGAGCTTTTGAAAATGGTGCATGGCAGAAGATAAAAGTGTAATACTTCTATTTTTTATATGATATAATATTTCTAACCAAAGCAGAGCTTTGAAAAGTGAGGAGTAAAGAGTGAAGAGTGAAAATTTGCATTGTTTTGTAATGCTTTTGTTGGATGCGATGAAATGAAGAAAAACATTATACTGATCGGATTTATGGGTGTGGGCAAGGGTACGACGGCGCGTGCGTTTGCCAAAAAGTACGGTGTCTACAACATCGACACCGATGATCTTATCGAGTCCAAAGAGAACAAAGAGGTTAAAAAGATTTTTGAGAAGAAGGGGGAAGCCTACTTTCGAAAATGTGAGCAGGAGACGGCTGACTGGATCGAGAAGTGTGTTAAAGGGACGCTTGTCTCCTGCGGCGGCGGTTTCTATAAGGTAAAAAATCTGAAAAAACTGGGTACCGTTGTACTGCTTGATGCCTCTTTTGAGTGGATTCACAACCGTTTGAAAACAGCCAAGAACAGTAAGCAAAAGCTTGCCAAACGGCCACTCTTTCAAGACCCCAAAAAAGCGAAAAAGCTCTATGATGAGCGTGAAAAAGCCTATAAAAAAGTTGCCGATGTCATTATTGATGTAGAAAATCTTACACTTGATGAGCAGCTTAAAGAGATTGCCAAAAGGTGCAAGGTCTAAAGCATTCTGTCTGTCTGCTCCGCTTCAAAAAAGATACCGACAATCACCAAAACAACATAGGTGACAGTGATGATTAGGATGGTATTGCCTCCCAGTTGGTAGAGAGCATCCTCTACAGAGTGCAGATTCTCTTTGACCCCGATGATCAGGTTGACCCAGATGCCAAATGCAAGCAGGATCAGGATACCTTTGAGGTTGAGCAGGGTTGAGTTTTTAACGCGTTTCTTTTTCATTGTGCTGTCCATTTTTATGCTGAATCTGTGCTTCCCAGTACTCTAACCCCTTAAAGATACCTGTCAAAATACCAAAGATCAGCATGGTACTTCCCATACAGTAGGGAACAAGCTCTTTAAAAGGTGCTGGGTTATTGATGAAGATCGTAATGACATAAAGCCATATTGCCACTGTTAAAACGGCACTGATACGTTTTAACCATCCGATAAGCTGAAGTTGTTGTCTTTGTTCCATGTGCTTATTTTATCGAAATTAGATATAATTGCACCAATCTAAAATGAAGAGCATCCATGCGGAGATTTGAAACCTACCTTTCTTGTAACCTGCCTCAGGTCACCAGCTTTCACCCTGTATATGAAGAGGCGCTTGGGGCGATGCTGCAGGCGGGCGGAAAACGTTTTCGTCCCATGCTGCTGCTTGGGGTTGTGGAAGCGTATGAGCCGATGCTGTATGATTCGGCACTTCCGGTAGCGCTTGCAATGGAGATGTTCCATACCTACTCTTTGATCCATGACGACCTGCCTGCCATGGATAATGCCGATCTGCGCCGCGGTCATCAGACACTGCACAAACGTTTTGATGAGGTAACGGCGATTTTGGCAGGCGATGCACTCAATACCGATGCCTTTTTGCTGATCGCCAAAGCGCCGCTGCGTGAAGATGTCAAAATAAAGCTCATCACCCTTCTGGCAGAAAACGGCGGTTCACAGGGAATGGTACTTGGACAGGCGATTGACTGCTGGTTTGAGAACAAACCGCTCACACTCGATGAGGTGAAAGTGCTGCATACCAATAAAACCGCCAAACTCATAGCCGCCAGCCTGCAGATGGGTGCGGTGATTGTGGGCTTGGGTACCGATATACAAAAAGCGCTCTATGATTTCGGTATCGATCTGGGACTGCTGTTTCAGATACAGGATGACATCATAGACGAGACACAGAGTGAGGAAGAGGCAGGCAAAACAACCGGCAATGACGGTGACAAAAACAGCTTTGTCAATCTTTTGGGACTGGAGTCGGCTGTCGCGGAAGCGGACGCTCTGGCAAAAGATTTGCAAAGACGGTTTGAAGCGTTTGATGAGAAGATGCAACACGCACTCCGTCCTCTGATGGAACACTATCTATACCGACACCAATAAAGGAAACAGCATGGCAACAATGACCCCTGAGAATCAAATGCGCAAAAAGATGGCAAATACCATCCGTTTTTTGGCAGCAGATATGGTACAAAAAGCAAACTCCGGACACCCCGGTGCACCGATGGGACTGGCAGACATTGCCGTTGTACTGAGTGAGCATCTGGTACACAACCCCAAGAACCCGAAGTGGCTCAACCGTGACCGTCTGGTCTTCTCCGGAGGGCACGCGACGGGGCTTATCTACTCACTGCTGCACCTTTGGGGCTATGATGTCTCTTTGGAAGATCTAAAGAACTTCAGGCAGCTTGACTCCAAAACCCCGGGGCATCCCGAGTATGGGCATACCGCAGGGGTCGAGATCACCACAGGGCCTCTTGGACAGGGGATCGCCAACGCGGTAGGGTTTGCCATGGCAGAAGCCTTTACCAAAGCACAGGTAAACTCGGAGACCTGTGAACTGATCGACCACAAAGTCTATTGTCTCTGCGGTGACGGTGACCTTCAGGAGGGTATCAGTTACGAAGCGTGCGCACTTGCGGGACACCTTGGGCTTAAAGACCTTATTCTGATCTACGACTCCAACGAGATCACTATCGAGGGGGATACCTCTATTGCGTGGAGCGAAGATGTCGCCAAGCGTTTTGAGGCGCAAAACTGGAATGTTTTGAGTGTCAACGGACACTGCTACGACAAGATCGATGAGGCATTGGTTGAGGCCAAAAATGCTGACAAGCCGACCATTATCATTGCCAATACCATCATTGGAAAGGGTGCTGGAGAGCTTGAAGGAACACACCATACACATGGAGCGCCGCTGGGTGAGGAGATCATCAAAGCCTCCAAGGTCAAAGAGGGGTTTGATCCTGATGCGACATTCCAGATTCCTGAAGATGTATTGTTGCGTTTCAGATGTGCCGTAGAGAAAGGTGAGCTGGCGGAAAAAGAGTGGATACACCGTCAAAAAGAGGCTCCGCTTGTGGAGCAGAATGTGGCACTTGAAGCGCTGCTGAACCCGGACTTCTCCAAAGTGGTCTATCCTGATTTCAGCAATGATGCAGAGGTGGCTACCAGAGACTCCAACGGCAAGATTCTCAATGCCATTGCCAAAGCGGTACCAAGTTTCCTTGGCGGTTCGGCAGACCTTGCGCCAAGCAACAAAACAGAGCTGAAAGATATGGACAACTTCCCCAAAGGCAAAAACCTGCACTTTGGTATCCGTGAACACTCCATGGCTGCCATTACCAACGCCATGGCACTCTATGGTACGACCATTCCGTTCAATGCGACCTTCTTTGTCTTCTCCGACTATCTCAAGCCTGCGGCACGTATCGCTGCACTCACAGGCATTCAGAACTTCTTTGTCTGGACGCATGACAGCATTGGTGTAGGGGAAGATGGCCCGACACACGAGCCTATCGAACACCTCAGTCAGTTCAGGGCACTGCCAAACTTCTATGTTTGGAGACCGGCAGATGCGACAGAGAATGTTGAAGCGTGGAAAACGGCACTCTCCATCAAAGCACCGCACGGGTTTGTCCTCAGCCGCCAAAAGCTTAAAACACTCAAGCCAAAACGTGACTTTGGCGATGTAAGCAAAGGTGCCTACATTGTCAAAAAACGTGAAGGGGCGACTATGACCCTGATGGCAAGCGGAAGCGAACTGATGCCGTCTCTTCAGGCAGCATGCCACCTTGAAGTACTGGGCATCAAAGCCAATGTGGTCTCTGTACCGTGTCTTGACCTTTTCAATGAGCAGGATGATGAATATAAGCGTGCGGTTATTGATCCGAGTACCAAAGTGCTTGCCGTAGAAGCGGCGCGTGCTACCGAGTACTACCGCTATGCAGACGATGTTCTGGGTATGGAGACGTTTGGTGCTTCTGCACCGGCAGGGCAACTCTTTGAGAAGTTTGGCTTTACAGTCCAAAATATCACTAAGCGTGCCTGTGCACTGGTTGGTGCAGCGTATAGAGTCGTAGAGATCAAAAAGTGTGATATCTAATTTTGTCTAGAAACTGTGCTATAATTGTTTAGGGCACCTCAAACAATAGGTAATGCTCAGTATCACCTATTATTAGAGGTGCCCCTTAGTTTACCTAACATAAATGTAAGGAGTGTTGTTATGTCAATAGATGAAATTAAACAATTAGACATCACTGAGCGCATCCTCCTAGTAGAAGAGATTTGGGATTCTATTGCCAAAGAGCAAGATCATCTCAATATCTCAGAATATGAGAAACAAGTATTGGACGAAAGGTTAGCATCATTAGCAGAAGAACCCGATAAGCTTATCTCTTGGAATGAGATAAAAAACAAGCTTAGGGGATAGATGTACCAGTTGGTTTTTAAACCCGAAGTGTACGGGGATATCAAAATTGCTTATGATTGGTATGAGTCACAACGGGTGGGATTGGGTGAAGATTTTTTGTTGACACTCGAGGCATCCTATGCCACTATTGCAAGAACACCCTACCAGTATCAAGATATTTATAAATCAGTAAGAAGAAAATTAGTACACAGGTTTCCTTATGGTGTCTTTTTTGTTATCAGGGAAAATAGCGTAGTTGTTTTGGCAGTTTTGCATACTAAAAGAGACCCAAAATCATGGGAAAAGAGAATATAAATATCATATTTAGCTTCTTTATAAGAGAAATATTTTATAATCATACTCTCCAAAATGTCGGGGTGTGGCGCAGTCTGGCTAGCGCGCTACCTTGGGGTGGTAGAGGTCGCAGGTTCAAGTCCTGTCACTCCGACCATGTAGTTTTCTTCTTGTAATCAAACCAAATCACTTTAGTCCATACACACTTTTTTGCTACAATACCACAGATACAACAAGGAATAGCATAATGAACAATATAGAAAAACTCAAACAGTTTCTTGAAACGGTTGTCATGCCTGATCTTGAAAAAGAGATCGGTCAGCGTTTTAGGGAAGCAGAGCGTGAGGGGATGATGTCTATAGGAGACAGAGAAGAGCTTGAAGAGCTTCAGATGATGCATGGTGAGTGTCTGGAGATGCTTATCGATATTGAGGCGGGAGATATGGAGGAGGAGGAAGCGGAGGAGATCATCGCTTCCATGAAAGGATAAATGTCTATCCTTTGATCAGCATACCTCTGATCTCATCTTCATCGATCACCCCATCTTCATACTTGATGACCATGATCTTTTCTGTTTTGTTGGTATAGAAATCGTTGATCCCTTCCACATTTTTCAGTGTTGAGAGTTTGGATTCATCAAAAATATCGGTAGAGAGGAAGAGGTTCTTTCTCAGTGCCGGGTTTCGCATGCCTAAAATCCACACGATCCAGAAACCGCTCAGGATGATCACCGCAACAGCAACCCCCTGCTCCTGATAGTGCCCATACAGCCATCCGCCGATCGCACCGCCAAGGAAGATACCCACATAGGCAAATGTATTGGCAACACCGAGTGCGGCACCCTTTTGGTGGACTTTGGCAAATTTGGCAACAAAGCTTTGCAGCAGCGGTTCGAACATATTGAACCCTATGAAGAAGAAGGTCGCACCTGTGGCAAATATCCAGAAGTTGCTGCTAAAGCCCATCATGGCAAAGGATGCAATAATGAAGAGGATTGATGCGACAAAGACCTCTTTGCCTTTGCCGTATTTTTCACCCAGCACGGCAGCTGGTCCCATAGCGATGATACCGAAGATCACTGCCGGCAGATAAACTTTCCAGTAATCCATACGTGTCATATCGAACTTATTGTTCATCAGGATAGGGATAATGAAGAAGGCGATCGCCATCGTGGAGCTGTGGAAAAGGAAAGTGATATACATACGTACAAGGTCTTTGTCTTTAAAAACCTCTTTGATCTTGGCTTCCTCTTCTGAGTAGTGGTGCTCAATGTGCGGCGGTTCGGGTACGGCAGTAAAGAGAATGAGCAGTGCTGCCAGTGCCAGTGCGGCAGTCAGCCAGAAGAGGGCACTGACACTCCAGTATCCGCCAACGATCGGTCCTATGATCATCGCTGCGGCAAAACTCATGGCAATGACCATACCCATGATCGCCATGGCATGCGCACGCTCATCTTCACGTACCTGATCAGCGATCATCGCTGTCACAACACTGCCGATTGCACCGGCACCCTGCAGGAAACGCCCAAGCAACAGTATATAGATGTTATCAGCTACGGCAGCGACAGCTGAACCGAAGGCAAAGAGCAGCAGTCCAAAGAGGAGTGTCTTTTTGCGTCCGAACTTGTCGCTCATCACACCAAACGGCACTTGCAGTACCGCTTGTGTCAAGGCATATCCACCCAGTGCAATACCAGCCAAGAATGCTGTACCGCCCGGAAGCTCTTTGGCATAACTTGAGAGTACCGAAAGGACGATGAAGAGTCCAAAAAAGCGTAATGCGACAATCAGGCTTAAGGGAAGTACCTTTTTAATCATCTTAATATCTCCAATAGGGTAAAATTTGTCCTAATTATAGTCCTATTAAGTAAAATGAAGGTTAATAGATATGAAGATTGTTTTGGCAACCGGCAATAAAGGAAAACTACGTGAATTTCAGCAGATGTGTGACGCTGAAATTATTCCGTTTTCATCGCTGACAGGGGCACTGGAGATCGTAGAGGACGGAGAGACATTTGCACAAAATGCCCTTATAAAAGCGCGTACGATCTATGAGAAGATAGGAGAGGAGTATATCGTCATCTCTGATGACAGTGGGATATCTCTGCCTGTGCTGGCGGGTGCACCCGGTATCTACTCTGCCCGTTATGCCAAAGAGGGTGCAAGTGACAAAGAGAACCTCTATAAACTTATCGATACCGTTAAAGAAAAAGGACTTAAAGAGACTCCCGCGTACTATACGGCAGCCATTGCCATTGTGAGCAAATACGGAGAGTATGTGGTGCATGGATGGATGCACGGCAAAGTGATAGATGAAGCGCGGGGAGAGAAAGGGTTTGGCTATGATCCGATGTTTATCCCTGCCGGATTTGAGCAGACCTTGGGTGAGCTGGATGATGGTGTGAAGGGCAATATCTCACACCGCAGCAAGGCTTTGGCACTGGCAAAACCGATTATTGCAATGTTGAAGGATAAAATGTGACAAAACAACAATTTATGAATGACCTGCAGGCAGTCTATCTGGAACTGCAAAGCAGACAGGCGGAGCTTAACGGCTACTATGATCTGCTTGAAGAGGGTAAAAGCCACGCAAAAGCCGACGAGGTGGTCGATGCTTTTTTGAAGCTGCTTGAGATACCGCGCAACAAAGAGAGTGAAATGGCAGCGTTGACGCGTATTGTCAATCTGCGTGAAGATGCACTGGAGCAGGTTTTGCAAAAGGAGGGGGCAGATGAAGAGCGTATCAGACTTAAAAAAGAGCTTGCCTACGGCTTTGTCAGCATGCTTCACATCGCACGCCATGAGAGTTTCATTGGTTGGATAGAGCAGCAAAAGCTGCTTACTCCCTTTTACAGAAGCCTGATCTTTGGGGTGCACTTTGTAGGATTGAGGATGAGCGAGTGGCAGAGCCACTGGACACATCATATCATCAACACTGTTAACCCTGAACTTTCTGCGATGTTCAATGGTGACGATGCCAAGGTCTTTGAGATGCTTCAGTCTCAGGCACTGCTGGATGTGACCGAAGAGGGGTGTGTGGGAGACCGGTGCTATTCGGTGCTTGTCAAGGATGAAGAACAACAAAAATATCAGGCTGTAGCGTATGCCGAGGCATTTGAAAAAGAGGTAGAGGCGGTTGTGGTGGCACTCGAACAGCTCATTGCACTGCTAAACCAGCATGAAGATGAGGTGTTTGGGCAAAAGCAGGCGTGGATTGCCTACTTTACTGCGCTTAAAGAGGCATTTGGACATAAGAAAACCGATGAACTTATTGCGATGTGGGCAGAGGTGGACAGACGCTGGATGGCGATTACCACACCGCTTCAGGTAGGGCACCCGCTGGAGTATTATGAGGATCACTACCGTAAAGCCGTAGCGCTGGAGTGGGATCTGCGTATTGTCAACCCCAAACTGCAGGAGAACTCGCATACACGCAAGAATATCAAGCTCTTTGCCTATGAGATGGCACAGAAGTTTGGAGAATCAGCAGAGCATACCATTGCCAAAAACCTGCTTCAGGTGGACAGAACACAGCTTTATATCGGACAGCCGATGCTCTACTATGCAGCCGAATTTAACGGACTCTTCTCTGCACAGGTTGTTCCCAACGATGAACAGGTCAGTACCGAGTTAGGCAAGAAGATCTTTGCTTACGCAGACTTTGTGCTTCAAAGCAAGATCGCCAAACCGGTCATGAGACTCTCGGTTGAGGTAATGGGAGAAGACTTTGTACGCAAACAGCGTATGCTTGCGCAGAGTGAGCCTGAACTCTGGCATAAGTTATACGATATCTCCACCATAGGACATGAGTATGGGCATATCCTCTGGATAGACAGCGATACTGAAACGGTGATGAATGCCTCGGGGCAGTTTAAAAATATCGAGGAGTTCAAGGCAACGGTTGGCGGATTGATGGCATTTTTCCATCATGAAGAGGAGGCACTCAAACATCATATCGTTGATGACCTTGTCAGCCGTGCCGTAGGACTCATGGCTTGGCGTGAAGTAGGGGAAGTGTTGCCGTACTACTGTGAAGGGCTGATCCATCTGGAGATACTGTTTGCCTCAGGTATTATCGGCTATGAAGAGCAGATCACCATCGACTACGGCCGCTATGAGGCGATGAAAGAGACATACACCAGGGCATATGAAGCACTTGCTCGCCATTACCTTAAGAAAGAGGATGCGCTTGCTTATCTTGAGCGTTATGCCTCAAAAGAGAATGGGGTCTACCTGCCTGTCACTACAGAGGTCAAAGCCTTTGTCGAGCACTACTACAGACGCTATAAAGAGATTGGACAGCAGACTGTTAGTCTTGATTAGAGTATAGCATAACAATCTCCTACAAACAGGGTGCTTGGGCACCCTCATCGCTTTATAACCTCTTTTTTGCTATAATCCTCCCAATTATGCCGTCATGAGAACGGTCACTGTAAGGATGATGTATGCTGCTTTTTACCCCAGGACCAACCCCGGTACCCGAATCTGTACGTCTGGCAATGGCAGAGCCGACACTGCACCACAGAACACCGGAATTTGAAGCGATCTTTAAAGAGACCCGAGAGCTGCTTTTTGAGCTGATGGCAACCGATGAGGTGGTGATGCTGGCAAGTACCGGTACAGGTGCGATGGAAGCAGCAGTCACCAACCTCTGTCACCATACGCTGTTGAATATCAATGCCGGGAAATTCGGTGAGCGTTTCGGAAAGATCGCCAAAGCACATGGACTGAACAATGTAGAGATCAAGCATGAGTGGGACACCCCCGCAACTGCCCAGGAGGTACTTGAGGCACTGGAAGCAAATCCAAAAATCGATGCTATCGCCATCCAGATCAGCGAATCGGCAGGTGGTTTGAGACACCCTGTCGAGGGGATCGCAAAGGCGGTTAAGGAGATCAGACCAGATGTTATGGTGATTGCAGACGGGATTACTGCCGTAGGTGTTGAACGTATCGATGTGACCCATATCGATGCACTTATCGCCGGAAGTCAAAAGGCACTGATGCTGCCTCCGGGACTGGCGATTGTGGGGCTGAGCAATGCAGCGGTTGAGAAGATCGGGGAGGGGAAAGGGTACTATCTAAACCTTGCCAGCGAGATCAAAAAGCAGCGTCAAAACACGACTGCCTATACGGCTGCGACCACTCTTATTATCGGGCTTGGTGCCATACTCAAGCAGATTAAAGAGGGTGAGGGACTTGGCAAACTCTACTGCGATACCGCCCGCCGTGCCAAAGCGACCCGTTTTGCATTGGAAGCGTTGGGGCTGCACAGCTATCCAAAATCTCCGGCACGCTCTATGACGACCATTGATGATGTCAATGCCAAAGAGATCCGTGACCTGCTCAAGAGAGACTTTGGTGTCAATGTGGCAGGCGGGCAGGATCACCTCAAAGGCAAGATTTTCCGTATCAACCAGATGGGGCTAATCGAACCGTATGAGATGGTGTGGGTAGTCAATGCTGTAGAGCTGGCACTGGCAAAACTGGGTCGTCGTGACTATGACGGCACGGCAAGCCGTGTTTTTAACGAAGAGTACTTCAAAAGTATGCTAAAAAAAGAAGACGTATGATATTTGAACATGAAATCCCAAGCGGTTCCAAACTCTACTTTGGTGAGTCTGCCCGTATCAAACGAGACATAGAATTTGTCGCAGCGGAGATGTTGGAGAATCTCGGTTTTGAAGAGATCGTAACACCGCTTTTTTCCTACCATCAGCATGAGTGTTTTGAAGACCGCAAGCCGCTGGTACGTCTCAATGATGCACAGAACCATGAGGTAACGCTGCGTGCGGACTCTACTGCGGATGTGGTGCGTATCGTTACCAAAAGACTTGGGCGTACAACAGAGTCGAAAAAGTGGTTTTACATTCAGCCGACTGTTACCTTCCCAACTAAAGAGCAGTATCAGATCGGTGCGGAGATTCTTGGCGGAAGCTTTGAACAGATCGTCCATACCAGCAGTATGTTGCTAAAGCAGATCGGTGCAAGAGCGGTGATGCAGGTAGCCAATATCCGTATTCCGCATCTGCTCAATGAAAAGTACGGTATCTCACTAGAGGTACTAAAATCGATGCATATCGAACAGATCATCAAGAGTGGACTGCCGTGGATTGAACAGCTTGTCAAGATCAATACGGTATCAGATCTTGAGGATATGAGTATGTTTCCCGATGATCTCAAAGCGGAACTTGAGAAGATCAAGCGTGCCACAGAGAGTGTCACCTATGAGCCGCTGGTGATCTCTCCGCTTTTCTATGCGAAGATGCGCTACTACGACTCGCTGACTTTCCGTATGTTTGAAGGCAACAGTCTGCTGGCAACCGGCGGTATCTACACCATTGACGGCGTTGAAGCGGCAGGGTTCGCACTCTATACCGATGCATGTATTTTAAGTAAAATGAACAAGGGAAGCAAATGAGCAAAGCAGATTTGATCGTAGGACTCCAGTGGGGAGATGAAGGCAAAGGAAAGATCGTTGACCATATGGCGCAGACACATGACTATGTCTGCCGGTTTGCAGGCGGGCACAATGCAGGTCATACCATTGTCATCGGTGATAAAAAGTATGCACTCCATCTGATCCCGTCGGGGGTACTCAACCCTGAAGCCAAGAATATTGTCGGTAACGGGGTAGTGATCTCTCCGGTTGATTTCATCAAAGAGATGGAGCAGTTTGAAAATCTTGAAGGCAGGCTTTTCCTTTCGGACAAGGCACATATTCTGTTGCCGTATCATGCCCAGATAGACCAGGCACGTGAGCGTCTTAAAGGCGACAAAGCCATCGGTACCACCGGAAAAGGGATAGGTCCCGCATACGGCGACAAGGTCGCACGTGTCGGACACCGCCTTGGAGAGCTGATGCATCCGGAAAAACTTGCTTCCAAGATCATGGAATTTTTTGCTATCAACAAGCCGGTATTTGATGCTATGGGTGTTGAAGCACCGCAAAAGAGTCAACTGCTTGAAGAGTTGAAGCACTACAAAGAGGTACTCGCTCCTTTTATCTGTGATACGACCCAGCTGATGTGGGAGATCTTGGGTGCAGAGAAGAAGGTGCTTCTTGAAGGTGCACAGGGAACCATGCTTGATATTGACCACGGTACTTATCCGTATGTGACCTCTTCAACCACGGTGAGTGCAGGTGCCTGTTCCGGACTCGGCATCAATCCGAAAGATATCGGCAGAGTAACGGGTATTGCCAAAGCCTACTGTACCCGTGTGGGTAACGGCCCCTTTCCAAGTGAAGATTTTGGTGCAGAGGGTGACAGGCTCAGAGAGAACGGGCATGAGTTCGGTACTACCACAGGAAGACCCAGACGCTGCGGATGGTTCGATGCGGTAGCCATGCGCCATGCGGTGCGTGTTAACGGCGTTGATCAGGTAGCGTTGATGAAGCTCGATGTGCTTGACGGATTTGACGAGATCAAAGTCTGTGTCGCCTATGAATTTGAAGGCAGGCAGATCGACTATGTACCTTACGACCTTGAAGATGTCAAAGCGGTTTACCAAACATTTCCAGGATGGGACAAAACAGAAGGGGTTCGCACTTTTGAAGAGCTTCCTAAAACAGCGCAGTCCTATATTTTGGCACTTGAAGAGATGATCGGCACGAAGATCGGTATCATCTCTACCAGCCCAGAGCGTGAAGATACTATTATTCGGTAATTGTATAGAAAAGAACAACAAAAACACAAGGAGTATCAAGCCATGAGATTGAAACCACAACAGACAGGATATGTAGCGACCAAGATAGGGATCGATTTAGCCAATGCTCCTTTTGTGACCCTGCCCAAAGGAAAAGATGCGGTTGTAGAAGTGGCAAAGCGTATCATCGATGAGAATCTTGCCACTGAACGCGCACTTGATGAACAGGTCAAAAAGATCATCGAAGAGAACTATGACGAGATCGAGTTTCAGCATGCCGATGAGCGTCAGCTCTTTTTTATGATCAAAAAGAAAATGGCACCTGAACATGGTGTGATTATGAACTATGATGACCGTTATAATGACCTTGCGCACAAAATTCTTGATGAACTCTATGAGAATTATCTTGCAGAGTACAGTGTCAGTGACAATCAGGTCAAAAACGTCATCTTCAAATCCTTCAAAGCCTTTGCAGATGCTTTTGATGAGATCGATGATATTGTCTATGAGAAGATCAAGAATATGCAAAAAGAGATCATCCCCGGATCGCAGGACTATGAACTGCTTTATGAGAGACTCTATCAGGAAGAGCTGGCAAAAAGAGGGATGCTCTGATGACAAAGCCAAAGGCTTTGTCAAGTGAATAGTGAATAGCGAAGAGTGAATAGTTTTGGTATGCTTTTCTGTCGAAAAGCTTTTATTTTAAAGGGTAAGAAATGAGTAAAGTAAGCTTGTATTTTGAGAATGGTTTGATGCTTGAGGCGGAGAGTTTTGGCGCAGAGGGTACGTCGGTCGGAGAGATCGTCTTTAATACCTCGATGACAGGATATCAGGAGATTGTAACCGACCCAAGTTATGCGGGGCAGTTTGTTACTTTTACCATGCCTGAAATCGGCAATGTCGGGTGTAACGGGCAGGATATGGAGAGCAAAGGGGCGTATTGTAAAGGGATTATTGTGCGTTCCTATCAGCCACGTCCTTCCAACTTCCGATGTGAAGAGCCGCTTGATGCACTGCTAAAACGGGAAAATGTACTTGGTATTACAAACATCGATACCCGTTTTTTGACCAAGATGCTCCGCAATGAAGGTGCAATGATGATGGTCGCTTCTACTGAGATTCATGATGAAGCGGCACTCAAAGAGGTACTTGAGAGCTCTCCACGTATCGAAGAGGTCAACTACATCGAACAGGTGAGTACCAAAGAACCGTATGTGCACCAAGAGGCACGTTACAATGCACAAACATTCGAGTACGAAAAACCAAAGACAAACAAAAAGATCATCGCCCTTGATTTTGGTATCAAACGAAATATCCTTAATGAACTGACCCATGCCGGTATGGAAGTAACTGTGGTACCAAACTCCATGGCAGCTGATGAGATTATTGCAAAGTTTAAATCGGGAGAGATTGACGGCGTGTTTCTCTCTAACGGACCGGGAGATCCACTGATACTCAAAGAGGAGCAGGCAAAGATCAGAGAGCTTATTGCGGCCAAAGTACCGATGTTCGGTATCTGTCTTGGACATCAGCTGCTCTCTATCTCTCACGGATACGACACCTACAAGCTTAAGTTTGGTCATCATGGCGGCAACCATCCTGTGAAAAATACGCAGACAGGGGCAGTGGAGATCACGGCACAAAACCACAACTACAATGTACCTGACAATATTACCGAAGTGGCGGAAGTGACCCATATCAATCTTTTTGACAATACCATAGAAGGGTTACGTTACAAAGATGCACCGGTTATGTCTGTACAGCATCACCCTGAAGCCAGCCCCGGACCGCATGAATCGGCATATATCTTTAGCGAATTTGCGAAGATGTTGTAAAATTAGAAATTAGAAATTAGAAATTAGAAATTAGAAATTAGGGAACCACTATGAATATCGCAATTCTGTTTGGGGGATCGAGTTTTGAGCATGAGATCAGTATCGTCTCCGCGATTACGATGAAGAAGGTGCTCAAAAAGAGTACGATAACCTATATCTTCGTTGATGCCAATCGGGAATTTTGGCTTGTTGATACAGAAAAAATAAACGCCAAACGCTTCTCTTCGGGTGAGTATCAAAAAGGCAAAAAGCTTACCCTCAAAAAGGGAGGTTTCTTTGCAGAAGGGATGTTTGGCAGCAAGCAGATAGACTTTGATGTGCTGCTCAATCTCATTCACGGGCGTGACGGAGAGGATGGCAAGATAGCTTCACTTATGGAGTTTTTCGCAATTCCCTATATTTCACCGCGCCTGGAAGCTTCTGCACTCTCTTACAACAAACTCTATACAAAGTACTTTGCCGAGAGTCTTGGGGTCAAGACCGTTGCCTATGAACATCTGCAAAAAAACGGTGAGCGGAAGATTGCTATGGCGTATCCAGTCATTGTCAAGCCTGTACGTCTTGGCAGCAGTATCGGAGTCAGTATCGTAAAAAACGAGAATGAACTTGATTATGCACTCGATGTCGCATTCGAGTTTGACAGTGATGTGATTGTCGAACCTTTTATTGAAGGTGTCAAAGAGTATAACCAGGCAGGCTGTCTAACCGATACATGGGAACTCTCTATTGTTGAAGAACCGCACAAAGAGGCGTTTCTTGATTTTGAGAAGAAATACATGGATTTTGCACGTGATGCACAGGTGTTGGCAGCAGATATCTCCGATGAGATGAGAGAAAAGATCCGTGAAAGTTTTAAAACCATCTATGATCCCCTCTTTAAAGGGAGTATTATCCGCTGTGACTTCTTTGTACATGAAGGAGAAGTGCTGCTCAATGAGATCAACCCCATTCCCGGGTCTATGGCAAACTATCTGTTTGAAGATTTTGAGGGGATGTTGCAGAGGCTTGCAAAGCACCTTCCAAAAGAGCAGACGATCAAGATCGACTATCAGTATATCCACTCAATTCAGCAGGCAAAAGGAAAGGTGTAATAAAGCCTTTTTTTAAGTTAAAATAGGACTCTTTTTATCCTATTAAACCTCTGCAAATGTCCATATATCAGGGCTTTGCTACAATTCTACCCTTTTTGTTAAAATTTATTTAACAAATCCCTTTTTCCCTCTTTTATTTTAAGCTTTAAATAGGAAAAGTTAACCTATAATTAACGCTGAATGTTGTTATAAGATGCAACATAAATTTTTACAAGGGGGTATGCATGCAGTCAAACGCAGCATTGGAATACGATTATTCCGTAGCAAAATTGTTTACCTATACAGCAATTTTGTTTGGATTTGTGGGTATGTTGATTGGTACGCTTATTGCGTCACAGTTGGCATTTCCAGAACTGAATTACCTATTTGGTCAATATGGTACATTCTCAAGACTTAGACCGCTTCACACAAATGTGGTAATTTACGGCTTTACGGTGAGTGGTATTTTTGCGACATTCTATTACTCCGCACAAAGGGTACTAAAAGTATCGATGGCAGAGTCTAAATTTATTATGTTTGTCGGTAAATTACAGTTTGCACTTTATCTTATTGCTGCTGTAGGAATGGTAATTAGTGAATTTATGGGAATTACCCAGTCGAAAGAGTATGCACAGATGGAATGGCCGCTGGATCTCCTTATCGTAGTGATTTGGGTACTTTGGGGTATCGCAATGTTCGGTCTTATCGGGATTAGAAGAGAAAAAGCACTTTATATCTCTATGTGGTACTTTATTGCTTGTTTCCTTGGTGTGGCAATGCTTTATCTATTCAACAATATGGCAGTACCTACGTACTTTACATCAGGCAACCTTGGTAGCATTATGCACTCTGTTTCTATGTACTCAGGTACAAATGATGCCCTTGTTCAGTGGTGGTGGGGACACAATGCGGTTGCATTCGTCTTTACAGTGCCTATTGTCGGTATGATCTACTACTTCCTGCCAAAAGAGTCAGGTCAGGCAGTTTACTCTTACAAACTTTCACTGCTCTCTTTCTGGGGTCTGATGTTCGTATATCTTTGGGCAGGTTCACACCACCTTCTGTGGTCAACCGTTCCTGACTGGATGCAGACAATGGGTTCTATCTTCTCAGTAGTATTGATTCTGCCTTCTTGGGGTTCAGCGATCAACATGCTGCTTACCATGAAAGGTGAGTGGAATCAACTGACTGAGAACCCACTGATCAAATTCATGGTACTGGCATCTACATTCTATATGCTCTCTACCCTTGAAGGACCAATTCAGGCGATCAAGTCAGTCAATGCGATTGCACACTTCACTGACTGGATTCCAGGTCACGTACATGACGGTGTTCTTGGTTGGGTTGCCTTTATGATTATGGCAGGTCTTTTCCACATGGCTCCAAGAATGTTTAAAAGAGAAATTTACTCTAAAAAGCTTATTGAAGCACAATTTTGGATTCAAACAACAGCCGTTGTTCTTTACTTTACATCTATGTGGATCGCAGGGATCACTCAGGGAATGATGTGGAGAGCGGTTGACGAGTATGGTAACCTGATGTACTCATTCATCGATACTGTTACTGTACTGCACCCATACTATGCGATCAGAGCCCTGTCAGGCGTACTGTATCTAACAGGATTTGTAATGTTCGCTTACAACATGATTAAAACAATGACTTCTTCACGTCAACTGAGTGAAGAACCACAGTTTAGATCACCTATGGCATAAGGAGGTAGGTTATGTTTCATTGGTTAGAGAAAAATCCGTTCTTCTTTGCGGTAGGTGTATTCTTGGTTATTGCATTTGCGGGACTCATTGAGATCCTGCCAAACTTTGCGGAAGCGTCAAGACCGGTAGCAGGACTGCGTCCTTACACTGTACTTGAGCTTGCGGGGAAAGAAGTCTATAAAAAAGACAACTGTATCGCATGTCACTCACAGCTGATCCGTCCGTTTAAAGCGGAAACTGACAGATATGGTCAATACTCACTCTCTGGTGAATATGCATACGACAGACCATTCCTTTGGGGTTCAAAAAGAACCGGTCCGGACTTGCACCGCGTAGGGAACTACAGAACAACTGACTGGCACGAGAACCATATGTGGGAGCCGACTTCAGTGGTACCAGGGTCAATTATGCCGGCATATAAGCACCAGTTTAAAAATATCGCAGATCTTGAAACTGCCTATGCAGAAGCTGTAACAGTGAAAAATGTCTTCCATGTACCTTATGGTGATGACATTAAACCTGGTAAAGCGGCATGGGAAGCATATAAGCCAAAAGTGCTTGCTGAAGCCAAAAAGATCGCTGCTGATATGAAAAACAAAGATGTTAAAGATGCGGTTGCAGCAGGAAAAGTACCTGAAATTGTTGCACTGATCGCATACTTGAACTCACTTGGATCAAGCAGATACGAGGCGAAAAAGTAAGTAGATGGAACTTAGAGAACTTCAAGGCTATGCCAGTTTCTTTATGACCATTTTTTTGGTAGTGATGTTGTATGGGTATATTGTATACCTCTACAGAAGTGAGAAAAAAGGGGAGAAGGATTACGAAAAGTTGGGGAATATCGCGCTCGATGATGAGCTTGATTCCACCCCCATCAATACCAGTGATCCTCTCCCAAGCGATAAAAAGGAGCGAGATAGATGAATGCGTTAATGATTAAAGCATTAGCTTTTGCGGGGGTACTGATTGTTGCTACATTTGTTGTTGTAAAGCAAATGAACATCGATCTAAGTGATCCTATTAATATGATTACAATGATTGGGGCAATAGCAATTGCAACACTTACCTTTGGGGTGTCTGCTAAATATATTAACCAAATGAAAACAGATACGGCACAAGGTGAACTGGCTGAAGAGAACTGGGATGGTATCGGTGAGTACAAAAATGAACTGCCTGCAGGTTGGGCATATTCATTTCTCGGTACAATAATTTGGGCACTGTGGTATTGGCAGTTTGGTTATCCAGTGAATGCCTACAGCCAGATCGGAGAGTGGAACAAAGAGACTAAAACCTATAACCAAAAGTTTGAAGCAGTACACAAAAATGCTGACAAAGCGACACTGCAGCAGATGGGTGAGTCTATCTTCTTGGTACAGTGTGCACCGTGTCACGGAACAACGGGTGACGGACTCTCCGGTAAAGCTCAGGATTTTGGTGCGAGAATGACAAAAGAGCAAGTTCTCTACACTATTGAGCATGGTTCTAATCAGCTTGGCTATCCAATGGGTGCGATGCCTCCGGGTATGGCTTCAGGCAAAGATGCTGAAGATATTGCAGCTTACATCGCCGGTGGTATGAAGGGTGAAAAACCTGCTGCATTTGCTACCTGTGCAGGATGTCACGGAGCAGACGGAAAAGGGAACAACGGTATGGCACCAAACCTTGCCAATTATGACCTGACACTGGTACAGCATGTACTTGGACACGGTAAAAAAGGTATGATCGGTAGAATGCCTTCATTCAAAACAAGAATGACACCGGTTCAGGAAAAAGCATTGGCTGAGTATATTCAGTCTCTGAAGAACTAAGGAGTAGATGATGGCAGAAAATACAAACAGATCAGTATTTGGTCTTAACGGTGTAACAGGTATGCTGATCGCAACAGTGCTTCTGTTGAGCATTCTTGCATTCTTGACGGTATGGGGAATGGGTGTACAGCAGAAATCTGCAACCAACCCTTACGATCCGACACCGATTGTCGGAAGTTTAGATAATGTTAAGATGATTAGCAAAGATAATGCAAAGTTTGCATTTAAAGACGCTAAGTAATTCATAAAGGATATAATATGATTACAATTATGGATAAAGTACTTGGATGGGGAATGGTAATTACTGCTATTTATACTGCATGGGCAGTTCTGACACCTAACCATCTTTACATAGGATAATACATGAACAAAGTCAAAGCAAGGATTGCCTTGCTTGCTTTGCTACTCCCCTTTTTACTTCATGCTAACTATATTCTTAGAAATGATCTCTTAAACTCAAACGCAATCCAATTTGTTAAAACAATTGCAGATGAACTGCATACTAAAACCGGTATAAACGGTTACCTGATTGCAACCAATGAACATTTTCCAGAGAGATATAACTTAGTAGCATACAGTAAAAAGTATGAGGCAAACGTAAGCAAGCCGTATGTACTATTTATATTTGCACCATTTGCACTAATTACAGAAAAATCGCAACAAAGAGGCAGGGTAGCAATTATTCCTTCTTCTAAAAAAGTTGCAGCGATGTATAATAAAAGCGATATTATGGATGCGACGATAGATGTTATTGCCGGTGTTGATAAAAATAAGATTGAAGATAAACATGCCATTGGTGTGGTGCAGGGGTTTTCGGAACTGGCAGATCAGATTGCCAAAGCAAAAGGTGTAACGCTTGAACATACCATCAAAGAGACACGTCAAGGACTTTGGGTAGTACAGGTAATTGTACTCATCGGTACGGCACTTGTCTTTTGGCTGTTTATTTTCAGACCAATGTTTATAAGGATAAGAGATGGCAAAAGGAACTAAAGAGAAGAGTTATTGGCCACATATGATTATGGGATTTCTTCTGATTGGTATGACACTTGGATACTGGACTGTCAAGTCTGCAAGTTCTGCGCCGGTGCAGGAGACCAATGACTATATGATGAAGTATCAGCAGGCTGATATACATATCAATGAGATACTGGCAAAGAAGCAAAAGTTTGACAGTAGTTATGCGATTGTACTTGATGGTGCAAAAAAAGCGAAACTGGAGCTTGAAAATGTCAAACGTACCAAAGATGAGGAGGTTGTGCTGCTGCATCCTGGAGCAAACACCTTTACCTACCGTGTGATTGACAAAAACAATCAGCCTGTCAATGGGATCAAGGTCGATTTTCTTTTGACCAGACCGCATACGGACAAAGATAATGTGCTACTGGAGAGTATTCCTTCAAAGGATGGAGAGTATGTTGCAAAAGTCAATGTTATCAAACCGGGAAGATATATTTTGCGACTTAAAGCAACGGTAGATAAAAATACAATCGGCTACTTAGATACGCCTGCTTATCTTAACCCCTAATCTATAAACGTACAGCAGCAGAATGCTGCTTTGGTACGAAAACTACTCATACGATTCCTCTTTAATGTGGCTTTTTGCCCACTTTTTGATCGTTTCTCTCTGCGCTTTTGTCAACTTCGCATCTTTATGTATGCTCAAATACATCGGCATTGGCATACGGAAATTGATCGTTTTGGCAATCCCTTTGTATATCTTCTGCTTTTTGGCATCATTGTAGTTGCCCCACTCCTGAAAGTTGACCGCTTCACGCCCCTCTTTGATATGGCTTTTAACCTCCAGAGAGACAGGTGATATGTGTCCATACCACGGCATTTTGGTTTCATAGGAGTGACAGTCATAACAAGAGTGTTTAAGCATCGTCATAATGGGTTTTGGTGCTTTGATCTCCTTATTTGGATCGATCTGTTTTGGAGGCTTTGGAATATCTATCTGTACCAGTTGAAGCAGTCCGAACATTCCCAGAACCCAAAGTGCAAGTGTTTTAAACATAGTAGTCCTTTTTTGCCGTGATTATACCGTGCTTATGTAAATGATACTATATGACAATTTGAAAGATTGTTTGGTTTTGGTGTGAGTGTATGCTATACTCTTTTTCATGAATACCCTACACATCTACCCGACATCTAGAGCTATCCGTAGACAGGTTGCGCAGGTACTTGAAAATGATACCTTTTTACCTTCATTCATGCGTATGGATGAGTTTGAACAGCGTGCGGTACTGTTGCCAGATATGCAGCTTGTCGATACGATGCAGCGCATCTTGCTGCTGCGTGAAGCGAGCCGCTTTGAAGCCTTTGAAGAGTTGAAGTTTGACAGAAAACTGATACGCTTTTTTGGCAAAGGTGAGGCGATCTTCCGTTTTTATGAAGAGCTCTCAGGAGAAAAGGTGGACTTTGAAACACTGGCACAGGCAGATGCCTATGCTGAGTTTGGAGAACATCTTGAGATTTTGCAAACCTTAAGAGAGAACTACCGTAGCGTGCTTGAAGAGAAGAGGCTGACAGACCGCTGCTTTATTCCTGAGTCCTATCTTCTTAACAAGGCTTTTTTACAACAGTATAAGACCATAGAGATTTTTCTTGAGGGATATCTGAGCCGGTTCGAACTGGAACTGCTTGAGGCGGCAGCCAAAGAGACGAGGCTGCTGATACACTACCGTACCTCTGCTTTTACCAAAAAGATGCAGGAGCGTTTTTCTGACATGGGAATGGTTCTGCCCAATAACTGCGAAGTCTGTTTTGATCTTGGTAAACGCAGTATCGTCTCCCAAACACCGATGCACAATCCCCTTACAGTAACTGTCAAAAGTGTGGAGGAGCGTGAAGCGCAGGTTGCACTGGCACTTACCGAGATAGAAAGAATGGTACAAAGCGGTATGGATCCTGAGAAGATCGCACTGGTGCTGCCTGATGAGTCTTTTAAAGAACATTTTATGCTCTTTGACCGTCTTGGAAACCTCAACTTCGCAATGGGGTATGACTACAGCGGAGGAAGTGTCTACAAAAAGACCGATGCGCTCTTGTCTTATCTGCAGACAGGGGAAGAAGCGTATGTTGCACTTCTTGAGCGTTATGGTATGCCAAAAGAGTGCTATGAGCATTTGAGAGGCACAACAAAAATGTCTGTTGGTGTTTTTTTTGAAACACTGGATGCATTGGGACTGATAGAGAAGAGCAAGGTACGCATCGAGGAGCTGCAAAACGATTTTGTGGTCTTTTTTGGGGAGTACACGGAGCTGCTGGAAAGCTGGCTCTTTCTCTGGCTTAAAGCACTCTCTTCTGTGACACTCGATGATGTTCGGGGCGGCAAGGTGACTGTACTTGGGGTACTTGAAACACGGGGCGTTGCGTTTGACGGGGTTGTGGTGGTGGATTTTAACGAAAATATCGTGCCCGCTACCACCACCAAAGACCGTTTCCTAAACTCTGCCGTACGCAGCTTTGCCGGGTTGCCTACCCGAACAGACAGAGAGGCGCTGCAGAAGCAGTTCTATCTGCATCTGCTTGAGAGTGCACAGGAGGCAGTGGTGATCTACAGCAGTGCCGATGACCGTCTGCCTTCGAAGTTCCTCTATGAGCTTGGTTTGGAGAAAGCACCCTGCAGCCGTGTACCGCTGAAGCTGCTCTATAGTGAACCTGTTCAGCTCATTGAGACGGATGATCCGGTGGTTGAAGCGTTTGATGCATCAAAGGTTGCCTGGTCACCGTCACGTTTGAAAACGTATTTGAGCTGTAAGCGCAAATACTACTACCGCTACATTCAGAAGATTGAAGCCCCCAAAGAGGAGGAGCTCAACGAGGGACTCTTTTTGCATCAGGTGCTTGAGAAGCTGTTTGAAAATAACAACCACTATGAGGATGAGACGAAGATGCAGCAACGGCTTGAGAAACTGCTCTATGCATTGCATCCAAACAGTGATACGAAAGCTGCATATCAAAAACTGCTCTGGGCACAAAAACTCAAACCCTTTGTGGCAAATCAGATAGCGCATTTTCAAAACGGCTGGCGTGTTATCTTGCGTGAAGAGGAGATTGCCGGTGAAATAGGCGGCTTGCGTTTTAAAGGGCGCATCGACAGGATGGATCAGCATGAGACCGGTACACTGGTGCTGGACTACAAGAGCGGCTCGACGGCTGAAGCACAAAAAAGTCAAAACCTTGAGAGTCTGACCGATTTTCAGATGAGCATCTATCACCATCTGCTTACACCCCGCTACCAAAATGTTACGCTTGCTTTTGTCAAGATATTGGAAGAGGGACAGATAGAAGAGATCAAGGCACTGGAAGAGAAAAACGAACTGCTTGCCGAGCACATCGTGGCACTCAAACAGACCCGAAGTTTCGTTGCCCAAAAGTGTGAGTCACTGCAGACTTGCAAGTATTGTGAGTTTGCACTGATGTGCGGACGGGGGGAGTATCTATGAGTTTCAAACCTTTTTTGGCCTATTCTGCCTCAGCGGGAAGCGGCAAAACCTTTGCGCTGGCAGTACGCTACATATCGCTGCTCTTTATGGGAGAGTCACCTGCAACGATTCTGGCGGCAACCTTTACCAACAAAGCCGCTGCAGAGATGCGTCAGCGTGTGCTTGAGTCGCTCAAACACCTTGGCAAGAATGAAGCCTTTCTTGATGCTGTTTGTGTACAGACAGGAATGCGCAGGGAGACGCTCTTTGCCAAACAGCCTGAAGTACTCTCCCGTTTTCTTGCTTCAACCTCGCACATTGTGACACTGGACAGCTTTTTTGCTTCCATATTGCGCGCTGCATCACTGGAGATAGGGCTGGAGCCTGATTTTGTCACAAAGGATGAGCCGCACGAAAAGCTTCAGATGCATTTTCTCGATGCGCTTGAACATGAAGGTAAACTTGGCTCTCTGGTACAGCTTGCACTTGACATTGAGGACAAGCGTTTTGCAAAGATCTTCGACCTGATGCAGACCTTTTACAAGGTCGATCCGCTGCTGCCACAGCCACCAGAGGCTACCGGAAGCATCAAAACTCTCGAAGAGAAGATCGAACAGGCACGCCAGAGACTCTATGAGAGTGTTGTCGCTTCTGGTGCGTCAAAAACGGCTATGAATAACTTTGCGCCTGCCAGTGCAAAAACATTGTTTGCAAAAAGCGTTTTTTCCAAAGCATCACTGAGTGAACACAGAAACTACAAGAAGTACATAAAGACCCATCCGGAGATCGAAACGGGCTATCAGGAGCTCAAGTCGCTGCTGGCAGAGTGGGCACGGACAAAAGAGAGCATCGTGCTGCAGGCGATTTTCGATATCTACAGTTATTACAGAGGTGCTGTTGCAGGCAGTGCCGTAGCGACGGGAGTGTTGACGTTTGATGATCTTGCCTACTTTACCTACCGGCTGCTCTATGAGAGTGTCAGCAGAGAGTTTATCTACTTCAAGATCGATGCGAAGTTCAAACACATTCTGCTTGATGAGTTTCAGGACACTTCCACACTTCAATTTCTGCTGCTCAAGCCGATGATCGATGAGATCTTTGCGGGCAAAGGGCAGGGGGCGTTTAGAAGCTTCTTCTATGTAGGGGATACCAAGCAGTCACTTTACCGTTTTCGGGGTGGAGTGGAGGAGCTTTTTGACAAGGTTGCAAAGCGATACAACATCGAGATAGAGCAGATGGATACCAATTACCGAAGTGCCAAAGCGGTAGTAGAGCAGGTCAACCGCTGGTTTGAACCTGTCATGCCTGGTTATATGCCGCAAAAGAGCGGTCCAAACGCAGCGGAAGGGTATGTGGAGGTTATCGAGAGTGAAACCCTGCTTGAGGAGGCGGTTGCACAGGCAAAACGGCTGATGAAAGCGGGGGTCAATGTTGATGATATCGCCTTTCTTGTCAGCACCAACAAAGATGGACAGGCACTGCAGGAGGCGTGTAAGAAAGAGGGTATCGCAACACTGCTGAAGACCTCCTCGTCACTGAAGTATCTGCCAAAGATCGCTGCATTGGCTGCCATGGTATCATTCCTTTTTTATGGAGAACGTATCGATGCTGAGCCTCTGTTGCAGAGAGTAGGAAAGCGGATTGATGAGATAGATACGGCATGGTTTCACCCGTTCATGTCGCCGCTTCAGGTGCTTGACCGTCTGGTACGGGAGTTTGGCTACTTCGATGATGACCCCAATATTCTCAAATTGCTTGAATTCGCCTCCGCTTTTGGTGACATATCTGCCTTTTTGGAGGAGTTTGAAACCTCCCGCATCGCCATTGCCTCCCACTCTGTACATGGTGCCAACATTATGACCATACACGGCTCCAAAGGGCTGGAGTTTCCCTATGTGATCGTGATGGATAAGCTGACTAAACCCAACAACGATACCGCACCGCTTATCTTTCACTACAACGATGCACTCTATATCGACAAGATTCTCTATCGTACCAAAGGGCGGGAGCACTTTGATGCGCTTTATGCACAGATTCTTGAAGCGCGTAAAGCGTCGTCGCAAAAGGACCGGCTTAATGTACTCTATGTAGCGCTGACAAGGGCAGTAGAGGGGATGCTGGTACTTAAAAAGCCGGAAGGTTCCATGTTTGATCTGCTTGGGGTTGCTCCCGGCACTCTGGGAACACTGAGTGTCCCCACGGAAGATGCGCAGAAGGAGCGTGACTGTGTGACCGAAGTCCTGCCAGAACGTGTAAGCTTTTACGGACGTTTGGAGGTAAAGGGTGAAGAGGAAGAGGAGAAAGACGATGATGCCATCAATTTTGGTATCGCACTGCACTATGCGCTGGAGATGATGGGCAGTTTTGATGCAGAAAGCCTTGATGCGGCAATGATCGCTGTTGAAAACCGGTATGGGCAGCGTATTGGCAATGAGGCTCTTGAAGAGATACGAAGGCGTATTGATATGCTGCTTGCATATGAACCGTTTAAGCGACTGCTTGAGGGTGCCAAGATCAGTAAAGAGCAGGCACTCAGCTACAACAAAGAGTTAAAACAGCTTGATCTGCTGCTTGAGTATGAGGAACATGTAGTGGTAGTGGACTACAAAAGTTCGAAACAGTACAGTTTCAAGCATCAAGAACAGGTTGCCCGGTATGTCAAAGCGGTAGCATCACTCCTGCGCAAACCGACCGAAGGGGTACTGGTTTATCTTGAAAAAGAGGGAATTTCACTATTAAACTTAAAGTAAACTGAATTTAAAATTATTTTAAGAATAACTGGGTACAATCCGTCCACAAAAAGCATTGTCTTGGCAGTGTTTTATTCAAAACAAGGAAAACCATCATGAAAATGACAAAAGTCGTAAAACCTCATGAAGTACAGCGTGACTGGGTTCTGATCGATGCAGAAGGCAAAACATTCGGTCGTATTCTGACTGAAGTCGCTTCTATCCTCAGAGGAAAGCACAAGCCATCATTTACACCCAATGTTGACTGTGGTGACTATGTAGTGATCATCAATGCTGAAAAAGCGAAATTTACCGGTGTAAAAATGGATGAGAAAGAGTACTTCACACACTCTGGATACTTCGGTTCAACTAAGTCTAAAAAACTGAGCGATATGCTTGAGAACCACACTGAAAAGCTCTATAAGCTTGCGGTAAGAGGGATGCTCCCTAAAACAAAACTCGGTAAGCAGATGCTGAAAAAACTCAAAGTGTATGCCGGTTCTGAACATCCGCACACTGCACAAATCAATAAGGAAGCGTAATCATGGCAACAATTTATGCAACAGGAAAAAGAAAATCAGCGATCGCAAAAGTCTGGATCACTCCGGGTAACGGTGAAATGCTTATCAACGGCAAAACACTTGACCAGTGGCTCGGTGGACACGAAACACTGAAGATGAAAGTAAGACTGCCGCTTGAAGCGACAAAACAGCTTGAATCTCTGAATATCAAAGCAAGTACGCTGGGCGGTGGTTACGCTGCACAGGCTGACGCTGTAAAACACGGTATCTCCAAAGCATTGGTAGCATATGAACCATCTTTCAGAGCTATCCTTAAGCCTATGGGTCTTCTTACCCGTGACTCAAGAGTTGTTGAGCGTAAGAAACCAGGTAAGAAAAAAGCGAGACGTTCTCCACAGTTCTCAAAAAGATAGGTCGTTGGCCTCTCTTTTACAAAGTCTTTCCAAGGCTTTGCAATACTTCTTAAAAATATTTCTCTACAAATATATTATAGACTTCAAATAACAAAACAGTACCTAATTTATACAATTCAGGCATATACGCTATAATGGCTTCTTCTAAAATCGCGGTAACAAAGAACATATCCAAATTTTATTGAAGGAGTCTTATGTCAGAGATAGAAACACTAAATACTATTTTAAGCCAAATTATCTATCCGGGGTTTAAAAAAACGATCATGGAGTTCGGTTTTGTCGAGCATATTTCAATGGATGAAGACGGAGCAGTAATTACGCTGGATATTCCCTCTATTGCAAAAGAGATTCGTGAACAGTTAGAGCTAGAAATTACCAAGCGTTTGGAGGCAGCGGGGATTAGGCTTACCAATCTTACTGTTAAAACACCTTCGGTACCGTGTCAGACAAGCTCTAACGGATTTAATGCTATACCCGATATTCAAAATTTTATTATGGTCAGTTCCGGAAAAGGTGGTGTGGGAAAATCTACCACTACTGTCAATCTCGCTTTGGCACTTGCCAAACAGGGTAAGCGGGTAGGATTATTGGATGTTGATATTTACGGTCCGAATATTCCACGTATGATGGGAATAGAAGGAGTTGAACCGGTCTTTTTGGGCAATACGATTATTCCTATTTCTGCTCACGGTATTAAAGTAATGTCTATGGGATCTCTTATTGCCAAAGATGCCTCTTTACTTTGGAAAGGTGCTATGATTACCCAAGCAATTGAACAGATGTTAGTTGATATTAAGTGGGGTGCAATCGACGTACTTATTTTTGATATGCCTCCGGGTACGGGAGATGCCCAAATTACGTTGGCGCAAAATCTTCCTATTACTGCGGGTGTATGTGTAACGACACCGCAGAAGGTAGCGCTTGATGATACGATTAGGGCACTTGATATGTTTAAACAGCTCAATATCCCGATTGCCGGAATTGTAGAGAATATGAGTGGGTTTATTTGTCCGGAGACACAAAAAGAGTATCCTATTTTCGGAAAAGGAACTACTCCAGAGTTGGCAAAAGCATACGATACTAAAGTACTTGCCGAAATTCCTATTGAAATGTCGGTGAGAGAGGGCGGTGATGCGGGTATACCGATAGTGGTATTGGCACCAAACGATGAAGTTACAAAGCGTTATCTACAGGCAGCCGATATGCTTTGGGAACAGCTTCTTGCCGTCAATGCCGAAGGCGGTGTAGACAACAGTGCAATTCAACCGACCGTATTTTAAAAGCGGTCATTTATAAATTTAAGAATTTACCGATAGAATTTTGTTTGAATATATATACTTAAGGAGAAATAAAAATGAAAAAAGTTATTACGCTTTCGTTGGCGGCTGCTTTGTCGACGACGGCGTTTGCAAGTAGTTCAATTCAGTCTCAAATCGATGAATTAAAAGAGAAAATTGCCCAGCTTGAAAAGAAACAAAAGAGCAATACTAAGAGAATTAGTAAGGTAAATAAACTGGCAAATAACGATAATCTTAAATTTAATGTTGATTTTAGACCGGCATACGACTATGTGAGCTACAAGGCGGCAAACGGAGACAAAAAATCCAATAGTATTTTTAGTAATAGATTATGGGTTAATATGGCGTATGCGCCGACAGAAAATCTTTATTTTTATGCCACATTGGCTTACTATAAAACATATGGTCAGTCAGTTTTACCAAAACAAGGCTTTAATTACTATGACTGGATTGTAAATGAGACTGCGAATCCTTCCGATGAATTGAGAGTTAAAGAAGCATTTTTCCTCTATAAAAACGATACGTTCTTAGGGTTTGACATACCATGGACGGCAAGTATCGGTCGTCGTCCTTCTACCGATGGATTACTGGTAAACTACAGAGAAGATCAAAAAGCAAAATCTGCTATCGGTCATAACATTAATATGGAGTTTGACGGTGCAAGTTTCGGGTATCAACTTGAAAACGTAATCGGTGTAGAAGGGATGTTTCTTAAGTTTTGTCTCGGTCGCGGGATGAGTAACGTAAACAGTAGATATAGTGGTCTTTCCTCTAACGGAGACGGTACTTTTAGCGTAAATGGTACATTGGATTATGCAAAAGTTGACGGTTTCTCCAATACTGACCTACTTGGTGTTTTGTTTAATCCGTATGATGACGGTCAATATTCGGTACACACCGTATGGTTTGATGCACTTAATCTTCCGGGTATGTATGCAACGGATAATACCTATAGTAAATTTACGTTTGAACAACAAGGAGATGTCCAAGGCGGAGCAATCGCGTTTGTAGCAGACGGAATAGGCGATGGCATTAGCGATATGCTTGACGATACTGTTTTCTTTGCCTCTTTGGCATATAGCAAAACCGATCCGGATAGCGGGAAAACTATGCTTGGTTCTTCAGATAAAAAGACGGGAACTTCTTTCTATGTCGGTGCAAACTGGGCTTGTCAGCTTATTGATGATGCAAGGGTAGGGGTTGAGTATAACCACGGTAGTAAATACTGGAGAAGCTTTACATATGGTGAAGACACGATGGCAGGTAGTAAACTTGCAACACGCGGTGATGCATATGAGATTTGGTTTAATAAAGAGCTTATAGGCAAAAAACTTACTGCACAAGTACGCTATACGTATATGGACTATAAATATACGGGAAGTCAAGCTTTCTTTGGAGACGGCGGTGCGCCGATGTCAATAGACCAAGCGGTTGCTAGAGGGCTTAACCCGATAGATTCTGCTCAAGACGTAAGATTCTATATCCGATATAGATATTAAGAGGGGCTCATAAGGGGGCTTCCCTCTCCCACATTTTCTTCAATTATATAAATAATAGTTAGTTATTTTAATGATTAAAAGTAATTATTTTCTTCTTCTGTTTTAAAAAATATACTATCCTATAGATCAATTGTCGATTTGACGATAGATAAAAACGATTTTTAAGTCAAGTTGTACTAGTATATTTGGATCTATTTTTAGAAAATTCAAAAAGAGGAAATGCCTATGAGTGTAGAAGTTTCAAGAAGAAAGTTTCTTCAAGGAACCGTAGCAATGAGTGTTGCCGGCGCATCAGCGATTAGTGCTACAAATCTTTTCTCTAGTGAAACAGCTAGTGAAAAATCAACAAATAGCAGGATACCTAGTACAATTACAACAAAGACAAGCATAAAAAAAGCAGAGGATATTCCGTTTTTATGCGGTATGTGTGTAAATAAATGTGCAGGTTTTGCGAGAGTAGAGGAAGGGGTTATTACAAAACTTAATCCTAACCCGTATTTTCCAAAATCAAGAAATATGTTATGTCCAAGAGGAAATGCCGGTATTCAAACCGCGTATGATCCGGATAGATTGAAATATCCATTGGTTCGTATTGGTGAAAGAGGAGACGGTAAGTATAAACGGGTTACTTGGGAAGAGGCGTATGATGCTATCTTGCATGGAACCGATAAGTTTAAAGGGCTCTTGCAAATTCTTGATGAAGAGAAAGATAACCGTGCAACTATCGGATATTGTAACGGTGAAGGACTCTCAAAAGAGGGCTTTGAAGTACTTATGGGTGAAAAAATCGGAACGCCGAACTATGTTGACGAGATAAGTATTTGTCTTGAGACAACACTTGGCGGTTATGTTAATACTTTGGGTACATATGGTGAGGCAGACCTTAATAATGCCGACTATCTTATTATTGCGGGAGCAAACAGAGCGGAAGCTATTATTACTCCTGATACGATGGATTTGTTTAAAAGATCTAAAGGTAGAGGTCTTAAAACGATTGTTTTAGATCCGCGATTTACCAATACGGCGGCAAAAGCAGACAGATGGTATGCTGTTAATCCGGGAACCGATCTTGCTTTTGTATTGGCCTTAACCTATGTTGTCTTTAACGAAAATCTATATAATAAAGCATTCTTAGATAAGCATGCAGAGGGTTGGGAAGATTATAAAGAGCATATATTATCTAAAAAATATACGCCTGAATGGGCAGAAAAAATTACAAATATTCCTGCAAAAGAGATATATAAAACTGCTAGAGAATTTATGGCAGCTGAGCATCCTATCTATTATCAAGGAAGAAGAAGCGTATTTAGTAAAAACGACTTCCAGCTTAGACGTGCTATGGCTATTTTCCAAGCACTGAGCGGAAACCTTGACAAAAAAGGCGGTATTGTTTACGGCGAGAAACTACAACTCCCTAAAGAAGAGATAAATGCGCCGATGTATGCTCAGGTTCAACCAAGATTCGATACGGAAGGAATTGCTATTCCTTCTCAAAAAACAGGATCTTGGATTGTCTTTAGAAATATGGTTTTAGAAGGCAAAACACCCTATCCTGTAAGAGCAATGTTTATGAGAAAGCACAATCCAATGAGCGGTGTGCCGAATACGACAAAAACAGAAGCGTTCTTAAGAAAGATGGATCTAAATGTTATGATCGACATTTTACCGAGCGATACGACAATGTTTTGTGATGTTATTTTGCCTGAAGCATCATATCTTGAAAGAACTTCTCCCGTTGCAAGTTACGGAGCGCTGGAACCGGCTATTGTTCAAAGAAGAGCTGCAATAAAACCGCTTTATGAAACAAAAGTTCCTGAGCAAATCTATAAAGAGTTGGCTGAAAAACTTTCAAAACCTCTTTGGGAAATTACGAAAAAATACGATGAAGATGTTCAGGATGATACAAAAGGTATGACTTCTGAAGAGTTGGAAGAGTACTATAAAGAAAACGGATTTGATCTAGCCGATGCTTGGGAAAAACCGGTAGAAGAAGCCAATAAGGAAAGAGTCGTTAAAGCTTTTGGAGAAGAAGCTTGGAAAATTTTGGAGGAGAGAGGTGTTTATTATCCAAATATAGACAAATATCATAAGCAACTTAATCCAAATGAATTTGAGTACTATCCTGAAAGCAAGAAAAAATATACTACGAAAAAAGATGATCTAAAAGTTGTAGTAAACTTTAAAAACCTTGCTAAAAAAGGTATTGATCCTATGCCGACATGGCATGATGATATGGCATTTAATGTTCCTGAAGGAAAATTTAGGCTTATTACGGGACGTCATGCACAATTTACGCAAAGCGGAACGACAAACAATATAATGCTCAGAGATTTGATTCCTACAAACTATATATGGATCAATGCAAGAGTGGCAAAACAAAAAGGTATTGCATTTGGCGATATGGTTGAAGTAAGTTCAAAAGTAGGCAAAATTCATCTTAAAGCATATCCAACGGAGAAGATTGCACCGAACCAAATCTTTATGCTTCACGGTTTTGGCGGTTCTAGCGAAGGTATGGAAATGGCTTACGGTAATGGCGGAAACGATGCAAGAATTATTGTTGATGATATAGAACCGGTTTACGGTGCAGCAGCAATGCATACAACTGATGTAGAAATTAGAAAGGTGTAATCATGGCAAGATACGGAATGGCATTAGATTATAAAAACTGTATTAACTGTAAAGCGTGTGAAGTCGCTTGTAAAGAAGAAAATGGTGTAGAACTCGGTGCAGAAAAACATAGAATTTGGGTAGGGGCAAACAATCCTGAAGGACAATGGCCGCTACTTGATATAGCTTCAGCTGCATTTTTACCAAGTCAATGTCAGCATTGTGATGATGCACCTTGTCAAGAGGTTTGTCCGACACATGCAACATACTATGATGAAAATGGCGTAGTACGCGTCAACGCTGATAAATGTATTTTATGTTCATACTGTATGAATGCGTGTCCTTATGATGCAAGATATGTAGATGAGAGAACAATGACGGTAGATAAATGTACTTTCTGTTCAGATACAAGACTAGCACGAGGTGAGACTACTACAGCGTGTCAAAATACTTGCCCTACAAAAGTAAGAACATTTGGTGATTTAGATGATCCTGAAAGTGAGATTAGCATCTTGTTAAGAACAAGAGAACACTTTAGTTTAAAATCTCATCTTGGTACAAATCCAAAACTGTTCTATCTAACATAAGGAGAAAATAATGAATTTTATTAAAAAAATAGTACCAATGAAAGATTTCACACTGAAATCTTTGATGACATTTGAAAAGACTCCTTTAAATCTTTCAATGTTTGTTATAACATTAGGTTTATTGGCTGCTTTTGGTTGGGGTGTAATTGAGTATCTTATACACTCTCACCACGCTTATAATGTAACGAGAGAACATCCATGGGGTCTTTTGATCGCTATGTATATCTTTTTTGTTGTAAGTTCTACCGGTCTTTGTATCGTTGGTTCTTTAGGTGATGTCTTTGGTTTTAAAGACTATATGGCTATGAGTAAGAGAGCTATCCTTGGTTCTATTGTTACAATTTTGGCCGGTTTTGCCGTTATTGCATTTGAAATCGGACACCCTGTAACTATGATGATTTATAATGTTTTAAGTCCGGGTCTAACTTCTGCTATTTGGTGGATGGGTACACTTTACGGACTTTATCTTACATTTATGATTATTGAGTTCATCTTCTTGATGCGTAACGATATGAAAAATGCAAGAATTTTTGGACT